>Ga0214919_10000029_pt1 | contig 210615 bp, 204 predicted proteins | sample LL1503_MetaG_FD_177994 | JGI IMG/M metagenome (GOLD analysis project Ga0214919, IMG submission 177994) | Freshwater microbial communities from Lake Lanier, Atlanta, Georgia, United States - LL-1503 | ecosystem: Environmental > Aquatic > Freshwater > Lake | place: USA: Georgia | collected... | reverse complement strand
CGCGACAGTAATCGGACTGCGCGTCGGTGATATTGAGCATCACGACCTGGGTTGGCGCGAGCCAAACCGGCAAGGCGCCGGCATGTTGTTCGATCAAGATTCCGATAAAACGCTCCAAACTGCCCACGATGGCGCGGTGCAGCATGACTGGACGGTGGCGGGCCCCGTCTTCACCCACATACTCTGCATCCAAGCGCTCAGGCATGGAAAAGTCGACCTGCATCGTGCCGCACTGCCACTGGCGGCCAATGGCGTCTTTCAAGGTGTATTCAATCTTGGGGCCATAAAAAGCGCCGTCGCCAGGTGAGACCACGTACTCACAACCTGAAGCGCGCAAGCTCTCCATCAGGGCGTGCTCGGCCTTGTCCCAACTCTCATCAGAGCCAATGCGCTGGGCAGGCCTTGTGGCTACTTTGTAGATGATGTCGGTGAAACCAAAATCTTTGTAGACCGCTTGCAGCAAAGATGTGTAGTTCACGCACTCGGGCAATATTTGCGCCTCGGTGCAAAAAATGTGGCCATCGTCTTGCGTGAAGCCGCGCACGCGCATGATGCCGTGCAAGCCGCCGGTGGGCTCATTGCGGTGGCACTGACCAAATTCGCCGTAACGCAAGGGCAAGTCGCGGTAACTCTTAATGCCCTGCTTGAAAATCAAAATGTGGCCCGGGCAGTTCATGGGCTTCAAAGCGTATTCACGCTTTTCAGACTCGGTGGTGAACATGTTCTCGCGGTATTTGTCCCAATGCCCGGTTTTTTCCCACAAAGATTTGTCAATGATCTGTGGGCCTTTGACTTCTTGGTAACCGTTGTCTTGGTAGACGCGTCGCATGTACTGCTCAACGCCTTGCCAAACTGTCCAGCCCTTGGGGTGCCAGAACACCAAGCCAGGCGCATGCTCATCAATGTGAAACAAATCCAGTTCGCGGCCGAGCTTGCGGTGATCGCGCTTTTCAGCTTCTTCCAGTTGCGTCAGGTAGTGCTGCAACTCTTCTTTGCTGGTCCAAGCCGTGCCGTAAATGCGCTGGAGCATTTCGTTTTTGCTGTCGCCGCGCCAATAGGCACCTGCCAACTTCATGAGCTTGAAGTGTTTGAGTTTGCCGGTACTGGGCACGTGTGGGCCGCGGCACAAATCTTCAAACGCGCCTTCGCGGTACAAGCTCACATCTTCATTGGAGGGGATGCTGCCAATGATCTCAGCTTTGTAATGTTCGCCCAATCCTTTGAAATACGCCACTGCTTCATCGCGCGGCAAAACGCGGCGCGTGATGGCCTCGTCTTTGTTGGCTAACTCGGTCATGCGCTTTTCAATCGCCGACAAATCTTCGGGCGTAAAGGGCCGGCTGTAGGAGAAGTCGTAATAAAAGCCGTTTTCAATCACAGGGCCAATGGTCACTTGCGCCAGTGGGAACAGATCTTTGACGGCATAAGCCAACAAATGCGCGGCCGAATGCCGAATGACTTCCAGGCCTTGGGGGTCTTTGGCGGTGATGATGGCCAGTTGTGCGTTGGCCTCGATGGTGAAACTCGTGTCCACCACTTTGGCATCGACCTTGCCTGCCAAGGCGGCCTTGGCCAAGCCCGCGCCAATGGACGCGGCCACTTCGGCCACTGTGACGGGGCCACTGAATTCACGCAAAGAACCGTCGGGAAGTGTGATTTGAACCATGGTCAAAAAAGAAAAAAAGCGCGGCTGGTGCCGCGCTTGTATTGAAACGCTCAGATGAGATTTTACGCTGGACCCGAGCGGGCTGGGCGCGCGCCTGTAGGCGCGCCGCGCCAGATCAGTGAAACTGCTCTTCTTCGGTCGAACCGGTCAAGGCCGTCACACTGGAGCGCCCGCCTTGAATCGCAGTGGTAACTTCGTCAAAGTAGCCCGTTCCCACCTCTTGCTGGTGCGACACGAAAGAGTAGCCCCGCTCGCGCGCTGCAAACTCGGGCTCTTGCACTTTTTCCACATAGGCCGACATGCCGCGCTTGACGTAGTCGTGCGACAAGTCGTACATGTTGTACCACATGGAATGAATGCCGGCCAAGGTGATGAACTGGTATTTGTAACCCATGGCACCGAGTTCACGTTGGAATTTGGCAATGGTTGCGTCGTCCAAATTCTTTTTCCAATTGAACGAAGGCGAGCAGTTGTACGCCAACATTTTCCCGGGGTGCACTTTGTGCACAGCCTCGGCAAATTTGCGCGCAAAGTCGAGGTCGGGCGTGCCTGTTTCGCACCACACCAAGTCAGCGTAGTAAGCATAGGCCACGGCCCGGCTGATGGCTTGGCCCATGCCTTTGCGGGTTTTGTAAAAGCCCTCGACTGTGCGCTCGCCTGTCAAGAACGGCTTGTCGTTTTCGTCGTAGTCACTGGTGACCAAATCAGCCGCCTCTGCGTCGGTGCGGGCAATCACCAAGGTGGGCACGCCGCACACATCAGCGGCCATGCGCGCCGCAACCAACTTTTGAACCGCTTCAATGGTTGGCACCAAAACTTTGCCGCCCATGTGACCGCATTTTTTGACAGACGCCAATTGGTCTTCAAAGTGCACACCACCTGCACCGGCTTGGATCATGGCTTTCATCAACTCAAAGGCATTCAAGACGCCACCGAAACCAGCTTCGGCATCGGCCACGATGGGAGCGAAGTAGTCGATGTAATCTTTGTCGCCAGGGTTGGTTCCCTTGGACCATTGAATTTCATCTGCACGTCGGAACGTGTTGTTGATGCGCTCCACCACGTTGGGCACCGAGTCCACCGGGTACAGCGATTGGTCTGGGTACATGGAGGAATAGGAGTTGCTGTCTGCAGCCACTTGCCAGCCCGACAAATAAATCGCTTTGATGCCGGCCTTGACTTGCTGCATGGCCTGGCCACCTGTCAAAGCGCCCAAACAATTGACGTAGGGCTCGTTGTTGACCATGTCCCACAGTTTCTCAGCACCGCGGCGGGCCAAGGTGTGCTCAATGGGGAAGGATCCGCGCAGGCGCACCACGTCCGCTGCGCTGTAACCCCGTTTGATGCCTTTCCAGCGTGGGTTAGTGGCCCAATCTTTTTCCAGGGCAGCAATTTGCTGAGCGCGGCTCAATTGTTCAACGATGTTTTGTGGCATGAATAACTCCGAAATAAAGGTTGGTAAAACGCCAGTTGCAGTCCTAAGAAACGTCTTGGCGTTGTGAAAATTTTAAGTCTTATAGAAGACCAATTCAAACTTCAATGTCTTATATAAGACAAATATTTTATCGTTTAAAATCATTAACTTATTTTAAGTTTTTCTTATTGTGATATTTGATTTCTCATATTGAGAAATATTGATGCAATGCAGCATTTACAATTTTCACATTGCGAAAAACAATTTCATGCGCGCCTGACCCTGAAGGCAAGGGTCATACCCGCGCTGCGGGGCTGACCGCTCGGATGAAAATGTGCGCGCCAATTCAGTCCGGCCAACCCCCGCAGGGCTCAAAGAACAACTCATGAAGCGCCGCCAAACGAAGCAGTGCATGACGCGCAAGGTAGCACTCACAACAACACTCTGCAAAAAAAACACGTTCTCCCCTTGGAAAGGGGCTTTTTCTCCAGTAGCATGCGCTCAGCCGGATAAATAAGTTTCCGGCTGCGAACCAACTTCCGAAAAAGGAAATTTAAAATGGCAACTGCAAAGAAAACCCCGGCAAAGAAAGCTGCTCCTGCAAAGAAAGCAGCACCCGCCAAGAAAGCCGCTCCGGCTAAAAAAGCTGCTCCTGCAAAGAAAGCAGCACCCGCCAAGAAGGCCGCTCCGGCCAAAAAGGCACCCGCTAAAAAACGCACTCCCAATGCTGCGTTCATGAAAGCGTTAACCCCCAGTGCAGCTTTGGCTGCTGTGGTCGGAGCAGCACCGCTGCCCCGCACTGCAGTGGTGAGCAAGCTGTGGGTCTACATCAAGAAGCACGGCCTGCAAGATGCTGCCAACAAGCGCAACATCAATGCAGACGACAAACTCAAAGCAGTCTTTGGCAAAGCCCAAGTCAGCATGTTTGAGATGGCCGGCTTGATCGGCAAGCACCTGAAATAATTTCAGGCGTTTGAACATGAAAAAGCCGGGTCACACCGGCTTTTTTTTGGCTTATTTTCTTTGGAGCGCTGCGCTTGTGATGGCCGACAAAGTCGTGCGGGTGGTGATCACCTCGGGGTTGAGCATGATCTCGATCAATGTGCCTTGCGAACGCGCCAAGGCCGCCAGCAAGGCCGGCTCGAAGTCTTCGGTGCAATCGATGCGCACCCCGACATAACCATAGGCCTGCGCCAAGGCCGCGAAGTTGGGGTTGTGCAGGTGAGAGCCCATGTTGTGCGTGGGAAAGTCGCGCTCTTGGTGCATGCGTATGGTGCCGTACATGCCGTTGTTCAAAAGCAGCACAATGGTTTTGGCACCGTGTTGCACTGCCGTAGCGAGCTCTTGACCATTCATTAAAAAATCACCGTCTCCGGCCATGGTCAGCACCACACGGCCCGTCAAGATGGCTGCCGCTATGCCAGCTGGCACACCGTAGCCCATGGCGCCAACTGTAGGCGCGAGTTGGGTTTTGAAACCCTTCTGAAGGCCATGGTGGCGGTAGTAGCGATGCATCCAACTGGCAAAGTTGCCCGCGCCGTTGGTGAGCACCGCATTGGCCGGCAAGTGGCGCTGCAACACCGAAACCACCTCGGGCATGTGAACCAATCCATTGGACGATTCTTTGTCTAAACCGGGCAAGGCCTGCGGCTCTAGATTGGCCAAGTAGTCGGCCTGCGCAGCTTGGGTCCAGGCCTGCCACGGCAGGCTGGCCGGGGCGCTGAGCGCCTGCAAACTGCGAGCGGCTGCGTTCATGGTGGCGCAAATGGCCAAGTCGGCTTGGTAGACCCGGTTTAACTCTTCTGCGCTGGCGTGAATGTGGACCAACTTTTGCCGAGGTTGCGGCAAATCAATCAAGGTGTAACCGCTGGTGGTCATCTCACCCAAACGCGGCCCGATGGCCAAAATCAAATCGCTGTCTTTGATGCGCTGGGCCAATTTGGGGTTGATGCCAATGCCCACATCACCGGCATAACAGGGGTGAAAGTTATCGAAGGTGTCCTGAAAGCGAAACGCGTTGCCCACGGGCAGTTGCCATTGCTCAGCAAAATGCTCTAGCGCCTGCGCTGATTGCACCGTCCACCCTCCACCACCGGCAATCACAAAGGGCCGCTGGGCTTGCAGCAGCATTTGGTGCAACTGGCTCAGCGCTTCAGGCGCGCTTGAGGCCTGCACCGCTTGCGTTTGGCGCAAAGGCCGCGCTTTGGCCCTTTGTACCAGCATGTCTTCTGGCAACACCAGCACCACGGGACCAGGCCGGCCATTCATGGCAGTGGCAAATGCACGGGCTACGTATTCTGGAATTCGCTCAGGATGGTCAATGCGCTCAACGCGTTTGGCCATGCCTTTGGTGCTTGGGCCAAAAAAGGCGCAGAAATCAACTTCTTGAAAAGCCTCGCGATCCCGCGTGTCACTGGCCACATCGCCGACCAACAAAACCATGGGCGTGGAGTCCTGGAAGGCCGTATGCACGCCGATCGAGGCATTGGTGGCACCCGGACCTCGAGTAACAAAACAAACGCCAGGGCGCCCCGTTAAACGACCCTGGGCGTCTGCCATGTAGGCTGCGCCGCCTTCTTGCCGGCAGGTGACAAACTGAATTTGATCGCGGTAATGGTGAAAACCGTCCAGAACGGCCAAATAACTTTCACCTGGCACCCCAAAAGCATGGGTCACGCCTTGGGCAATCAAGCATTCCACCAACAAATGGCCGGCCATCTGGTCGCTCAAGGGGGAACTCGTGGTGTCTGTCATGGGGGCTCTCCGTGAAGGGCTGGCAGTCGGTCAGCCTGAGTCTAAAAATCAACCCTCCATGATAGCTTTAGATACTGCGGCATGCTTGCCAGGCGGCCCAGTCCCCAGCCTCATGACGCAGCAGGTATCACCCGGTCAAATCTGAAGACCCCCGGCTCTTTGACAGGGTCCACATCCACAGGGATCACCGACTTGGGCAAAAACCGCCCCTCCAGCAACAATTTGGACAGCGGATTTTCGATGCGCTGCTGAACAGCACGCTTTAAGGGCCGAGCGCCATACACAGGATCAAAGCCAACCTTGGCCAGCTCGGAAAATGCAGCAGGTGAAATTTCCAAATGCAAGTCCATCTTGGCCAATCGCGCTTGCAAAATTTGCAATTGAATTTTGGCAATGGACTCAATGTGCTTGGCATCCAAACTGTGGAACACCACGGTCTCGTCAATCCGATTCAAAAACTCTGGGCGGAAATGATTTTTCAGCTCGCCCCAGACCGCATCTTTGATGTCTTCAGCTGGCTGGCCCACCATGGCTTGAATCATGTGCGAGCCGATGTTGGAAGTCATCACGATCACTGTGTTTTTAAAGTCAACTGTGCGCCCTTGCCCATCGGTTAATCGGCCATCGTCCAAGACCTGTAGCAACACGTTGAAAACATCGGGGTGGGCTTTTTCAACCTCGTCCAGCAGCAGTACTGCATACGGTTTTCGGCGCACGGCCTCGGTCAAGTAGCCCCCCTCCTCGTAACCCACATAGCCGGGAGGAGCGCCTATCAAACGCGCCACAGAATGCTTTTCCATGAACTCGCTCATGTCGATGCGAATGAGGTGGTCTTCACTGTCGAACAAGAACCCTGCCAAGGCTTTGCACAACTCGGTTTTGCCCACGCCGGTGGGGCCTAAAAACAAGAAGGAGCCGGTCGGCCGCTGAGGATCAGACAAGCCCGAGCGTGAACGGCGAATGGCATTGGCCACGGCTGCGATGGCTTCGTTTTGGCCCACCACACGCTGGTGCAATTTATCCTCCATTTGCAGAAGTTTTTCACGCTCGCCCTGCATCATTTTTGAAACCGGAATGCCGGTGGCCCGACTGACGACTTCGGCAATTTCTTCTGCGCCCACTTGCGTGCGCAACAAACGCGGCGCAGCGCCAGCAGCAGGGTTCAACTCTTTGGCTTGGGTTTCTTTGAGCAGTTTTTCGAGTTCAGGCAGTTTGCCGTATTGCAATTCAGCCACTTTGTTGAAGTCGCCTTTGCGCGTGAGCTCTTCAATTTGTTGGCGCAATTGATCTATTTTTTCGCGCACATTTTGACTGCCTTGGGCCTGCGCCTTTTCAGTGCGCCAGACCTCTTCCAAATCAGCCGCTTGTTTTTTCAAGGTAATGATTTCTTCTTCAATCAAGCTCAAGCGTTTTTGCGAAGCTTCATCTGATTCTTTTTTCACTGCTTCGCGTTCAATTTGCAACTGAATCAAGCGGCGATCGAGTTTGTCAATCACCTCTGGTTTAGAGTCAATTTCAATTTTGATTTTGGCCGCAGCCTCGTCGATCAGATCAATCGCTTTATCGGGTAAGAAACGGTCGGTGATGTAGCGATGGCTGAGCTCGGCCGCCGCCACAATGGCCGGGTCCGTGATGTCCACGCCGTGGTGAATTTCGTATTTCTCTTGCAGTCCACGCAAGATGGCAATGGTGGCTTCCACGGTGGGTTCACCGACCAAAATTTTCTGAAACCGCCGCTCTAAGGCAGCGTCTTTTTCAATGTATTTTCGGTATTCGTCTAAAGTGGTGGCACCCACGCAGTGCAATTCACCGCGGGCCAAGGCTGGCTTGAGCATGTTGCCCGCGTCCATTGCGCCCTCGGCTTTGCCGGCGCCCACCATGGTGTGCAATTCGTCGATGAAAACAATGGTTTGACCTTCGTCTTTGGCCAATTCACTCAAAACGGTTTTCAGGCGTTCTTCAAATTCGCCTCTGAATTTGGCACCCGCCAGCAAAGAAGCCATGTCCAAGGACAAAACGCGTTTGCCTTTGAGTGAATCGGGCACTTCACCGGCCACAATGCGCTGGGCCAAGCCCTCGACGATCGCGGTCTTGCCCACACCGGGCTCGCCGATCAAGACGGGGTTGTTTTTAGTGCGTCGCTGCAAGACCTGAATGGCACGGCGAATCTCGTCGTCGCGCCCAATCACGGGATCAAGTTTGCCCATGCGGGCACGCTCGGTCAGGTCCATGCAATATTTTTTCAAGGCCTCGCGCTGCCCTTCTGCGTCTGCGCTGCTGACACTCTCACCGCCGCGCACCGCCGCCACTGCGGCCTCTAAACTCTTGCGCGTCAGCCCAGCCTCTTTGACTGTGCGGCCCAGCTCGTTTTTGCTGTCACACAAGGCCAATAAAAACAACTCGCTGGCGACAAAACCATCGCCGCGCTTGATGGATTCCTTTTCTGCCGCCTGCAAAAGTTTGACCAATTCAGGCCCAACTTGTACCTGATCTTGCCCTGTGACTTGAGGCAAGCGCCCCACGGCGGCCTGCGCCGCATTGAGCAGCGCCGGCCCATTCACACCGGCACGCTGTAGCAAGGCTTTGGGGCCATCTTCTTGCTGCAGCATGGCCAACAGCACGTGCGCAGGGTCAATGTAGGCATGGTCTTTGCCCAGCGCAAGCGATTGCGCATCGCCTAAAGCTTCTTGAAATTTGGTGGTAAGTTTGTCCATTCGCATCGCAATCTCCTGTTGTTTGTCACTTTGGGCCACGCAGCAATTTTTCAAGGGTCTGGCCTTGTGCGACTTTCCAAGCCATTGAATGCCCATTAAGCGCCTAAAATATGACCATGAACATTCACCAGATGTCAGTGCAGTACGACGAGCGGCAGGATCGCCTTGTGCTTCGGGTCAGCACCCAAGATGCCCAAGAATTTCGCCTTTGGCTGACCCGCTGCATGACCTTGCGATTGCTGCCGCACTTGCAAGCGGCCGTGGTTCAACTCGAAGCCAGTGACCCGCAAGTCATGGCCCCGGACACCACGGCGCAGCAAATTTTGGCCGATTTGAAACGTGAAAACTTTTTATCACAAGCTGATTTTTCAACTCCATTCGCAACGCAAATCCTGGGCTTGCCTTTGGGCGATCTGCCCTTGCTGGTGACAGATGTGCAAATGAACTTGCACAGCAGCGGCAGTTTGCATTTGCAGTTTCATGACAAAAATGGCTCCTCTGCCAGCGGCCTGTCCTGTGAATTCAAATTGCAAGCCTCTTTGCTGCACGGCTTGCTGCATTTGATGGAGCAAGCCTTAAAGCGTGCCCAGTGGCAACTGCCCAGCTTGACACCGCGGGCCGATTTGATGGATTCGGGTCAATCTGAACAACCGAGCTACAGGCACTGAGACCGCTTAGGGACTGGCACAGCCAGCCAAAGCGCGTTGATTCAGGGCACAAAGCCTGCGCTATGCGTTATGTGCTGAGATACCCCAGCGCGCCAACGCCGCGTCGTCGCTAACGCGGGCATCGACCCACTGTGCGCCTTGCGGGGTCTGCTCTTTTTTCCAAAAAGGCGCCTGGGTTTTGAGGTAGTCCATCAAAAATTCACAGGCCTTGAAACTCTCACCCCGATGCGCTGAAGACACGGCCACCAGCACAATTTGATCTGCGGGATTGAAGGTTCCCACGCGGTGAATCACATGGGCTTGGTAAAAGTCAAAGCGGGCATGCGCTTGGTCAATCATGGCCTCGATAGATGCTTCGGTCATGCCAGGATAGTGCTCCAGTGTCATGCTCACAACTTGGTCATCGGATTGGCCTGTGAGCATGCGTGTGTCACGAACCGTGCCCACAAAACTGCACAAGGCGCCCACTCTCAAATCACCTTGGCGCAGTGCTGCCAAGACAGCACTGACATCGAAATCATCCTCTTGAATGAGAACCCGCACCTTCATGCTTTAGCCTCCTGTCACAGGCGGAAAAAAGGCCAATTCGCTGGACTCCAAAATCAACGCCGACTCGTCCGCCATGACTTGATTCAAGGCCATGCGTAAGGATTTGTCGCGGCCAAGGCAAGCATACGCCCCGCCACGCGCCAGCAATTCAGACCGCACCTCACCCACAGTTGCGACTTGCGTGTCGATTTGCTCGTGCGATTGGCCTATGGTTTCCCTCAATGAGGCAAAGTATCGAATATGAAGTTTCATGACAACCACTCAGAGAACGGGTAAAACTGGACCCAGTCACCTGGCGAAATGGTCTGCCCACTGGGGTTGTCGACCACCCCATCGGCCCAGACCACCGAGGTCAGCACACCCGAACTTTGGTTGGGAAACAAATCGACCCCGCCTGCGCCATCCCGCTTGGCGCGTAAAAATTCTCGGCGCCGGTCGGCCTTGGGCCAACTGAAATTGGCTTGCAAACGCAGCGGTTGAGCGGGCGCTTGAAGCACCCCTTGCAAACCTTGCAAAAAGGGCCTGACCAAGAGCATGAAAGTGATAAAGCTGGAAACGGGATTGCCTGGCAAGCCCATGAAAAAAGCATGCCCTGTTTCATCCACTGCAGCATCCACTGCGCTGACACGGCGGACTTGTCCAAAGGCAAATGGCTTACCAGGCTTCATCGAAATTTGCCACAAAGCCAAGTGCCCCAAGGCCTCGACAGCAGGCTTGACATGGTCCTCTTCGCCCACAGAGACGCCGCCACTTGTCAAAATCAAATCATGCTCGGCTGCTGCCGTTTGTAAAACGGCAAGGGTCGCATCGCGCTGATCGGGCACGATGCCCATGTCCGTCACCTCGCACCCCAAGCGCAGCAGCAAGGCCCTGAGAAAAAATCGATTGGAGTTGTAGATGGCGCCAGGCCTCATTTTCTCGGGTGGCACTTGCCCTGGCATGACCAACTCATCGCCTGTAGAAAACAAAGCCACGCGAGGTCGGCGCACCACCTTGAGTTGATCCAAACCGATGCTGGCAGCCAAGCCCAAACTGGCAGGGTCCAAGCGAGTGCCCAAAGGCAAGACCACAGCGCCTTGGGTGACATCTTCTCCACTGCGCCGAATCCACTGCCCCGTGCTAGGCACGGCGTTGATTTGAACCTCGGGCTCTTGGCCTGGCGTGCCCCCAAGCAACTCAGCGTCCTCTTGCATGACCACGGCATCAGCGCCTGGCGGTATGGGCGCGCCAGTGAAAATTCGCGCAGCTTCGCCGCGGTTCAATGCCGTGCCGTTTTGTCCAGCAGGGATGCGCTGCGTCACTTTCAAGCGCACGCCCGTTTGTTGCACATCGCACATGCGAACGGCATACCCGTCCATGGACGAATTGTCTTGTGGCGGCACCTGCAAAGCTGAAACCAGGTCTTGTGCCAGCACCCGGCCATCGGCCTGCAAAGTGGCCACAAACTCTGTTTGCGAAACAGCTTGAGCAGCATCCAAGACAGCTTGCAACGCTTGGTCCAAGGACATCAAGGGTGCCCGCTTGGCGTCAGGCGCACGGGGCGCGTTGGAGGAAGTGATGGATGAACTCATGGCCGCCCATCAAGCACAGTGCGCCGCAATGTAGTCTTTGACCGCCTGCACCGTGGTCGGCAATTCCTGAACACGTTTGGGCAAGGCCTCGATGCCCTGAAACTTGGGCGGCCGCTCGGGCTCGCGGCCCAAAGCTTCCACCAAAGTGGCAGCGAACTTGATCGGCAAGGCCGTCTCCAACACCAGCATGGGCACGCCCGGTTGAGCCAGTGGCACAGCCACTTTCAAGCCATCAGCCGTGTGCGTATCGATCATGATGTGGTTGCTGGCAAAGACTTCTTGAATGGTCTGCAAGCGATTGGCGTGGGTGCTCTTGCCGCTGAGAAAGCCATAGCGTTGACGCGCTTGTGCGAACAAGGGGTCTTGGCTCAAATCGAACACACCACTCGTGCCAAGCTGGTCTTGAAACAAGAATTTTGTGCGCGCTGCATCGCGCCCGAGCAAGTCAAACACGAAACGCTCAAAGTTGCTGGCTTTAGAGATGTCCATGGAGGGGCTGGAGGTTTCATGCGTATCGGCAGTGGTGCGAACACGGTAGACACCGGTGCGAAAAAATTCGTCCAGCACATCGTTTTCGTTGGTAGCCACAATCAGCTGCGCAATCGGCAAGCCCATCATGCGCGCCACATGACCGGCGCACACGTTGCCAAAATTCCCACTGGGCACACTGAAGCTGACTTGCTGCTGGTCATTTGACGTGGCTTGAAAATAACCTGCGAAGTAGTAAACCACTTGCGCCAGCAAGCGAGCCCAGTTGATCGAGTTGACCGTGCCAATTTTGTACTGACTCTTGAAGGTCAAATCATTGCTGACTGCTTTGACTATGTCTTGGCAATCGTCAAAGACACCTTGCAATGCAATGTTGTGAATGTTCTCGTCGAGCAAACTGAACATCTGAGCTTGCTGGAACGGGCTCATGCGCCCACTGGGGCTGGTCATGAAAACACGGATGCCTTTTTTGCCGCGCATGGCGTACTCGGCTGCGCTTCCCGTGTCACCCGAGGTGGCACCCAAAATATTCAACTGCGCATGACGTCTGGCCAACTCGTATTCAAACAAATTGCCCAGCAGTTGCATCGCCATGTCTTTGAAGGCCAAGGTGGGGCCATTGGACAATGCTTCTAAAAAAACTTGAGTGCCTTGAGCTGCATGCGTTTTAATCGCCTTCAAAGGCACGATTTCTGGCGTACCAAAGACTGCTTGGGTATAAGTTTTTTGGCAAAGCGCCCACAAGTCTTGCGTTGGAATATCGTCGATGTACAAAGAAAATATTTCAAATGCCAAAGCCGCGTAGCCTTGGGCTTGCCAGACCTGCCGCCAACGCGCCAAGGTCGCACCGGCAACCTGCGGATAAGACTCCGGCAAATACAGGCCCCCATCGGGCGCCAAACCTTCGAGCAAAATCTCACAAAATTGCTTGCGGTCAGCATGGCCGCGGGTCGACAAGTAACGCATCAGTTCAACTCTTCTTTGCGTATGCGTGTGATGGGCGCCATCACGGTTGGCAAAGCCTGCATGTGCGCCAAGACCTCGTTCATGCTGCCCTCGCGTGTGTCATGCGTGAGGATGATGACATCGGTTTGATTCTCCCCGGCCAAGCTGACTTGATCGGCCTCGCGCTGCAAGACCGCATCGATGCTGATGCCCGCCTGTGCCAACAAGCCAGTTAATTTGGCCAGCACACCCGTCTCGTCTGCCACGCGCAAACGCAAGTAATAACTGGTCACCACGTCGCTCATTGGCAAGACCGGCGTGCTGCTCATGGCATCTGGCTGAAATGCCAGATGCGGCACACGGTTCAAGGGATCTGCTGTGTGCAAGCGCGTGATGTCCACCAAGTCGGCAATCACCGCACTGGCTGTAGGCTCCGAGCCTGCGCCCTTGCCGTAGTACAAAGTGGTGCCGACTGCGTCGCCTTGCACCATCACCGCATTCATGGCCCCTTCCACATTGGCAATCAACCGCTGCGTGGGCACCAAGCTGGGGTGAACGCGCAACTCAATGCCGTGGGCAGTGCGTTTGGTGATGCCCAGCAACTTGATGCGGTAGCCCAATTGCTCTGCATATTTGATATCGGCGGCGCCCAAATGCGTGATGCCCTCGATGTAGGCTTTGTCAAACTGCACCGGTATGCCAAAGGCCAAAGCGCTCATCAAAGTGACTTTGTGGGCAGCATCGACCCCTTCGATGTCAAAGGTCGGATCGGCTTCTGCATAGCCCAGGCGCTGCGCCTCTTTCAAGGCGACCGCAAAGTCCAAGCCTTTATCACGCATCTCAGACAAGATGAAATTGGTGGTGCCATTGATGATGCCCGCAACCCACTCAATGCTGTTGGCGCTCAAGCCTTCGCGCAGGGCTTTGATGATGGGAATGCCGCCTGCTACAGCCGCTTCAAACGCCACCATCACACCTTTGGCATGCGCTGCTGCGAAAATCTCGGTGCCGTGCACGGCCAGCAGCGCTTTGTTGGCGGTTACAACATGCTTGCCTGCCGCGATGGCCTCGAGCACCAAAGCTTTGGCAATGCCGTAGCCGCCAATCAACTCGACCACAATGTCAATGTCAGGGTTGGCGATGACGGCACGGGCGTCGCTGACCACCTGGACCCCAGGGCCGGCCAATGCTTGCGCCCGGGACATGTCCAGATCAGCCACCATGGTGATCTCTATGCCGCGGCCTGCGCGGCGCATGATCTCAGCTTGATTGCGGCGCAGCACATTGAAAGTGCCGCTGCCGACTGTGCCCATGCCCATCAGGCCTACTTGTATTGGTTTCATCATTGAGTGTCGGTTCCAAATCGTTTGCGTGCTGATTGTAAAAATTTGGCAATGCGTGCAATGGCTTCGCGCAGATCTTCTTCGTGGGGCAAAAACACAATGCGGAAATGATCTGCCGCAGGCCAATTAAAACCTGTGCCTTGGACCAACATCACTTTGGTTTCCTGCAACAATTCCAAAAAGAACAGTTGGTCGTCTTCAATGGGATAGACCTTGGGGTCTAGCCGCGGAAACATGTACAAAGCCGCTTGAGGCTTGACGCAAGAGACCCCTGGTATGGCTGTGATCAATTCAAAAGCCAAGTCGCGCTGCTTGCGCAAACGACCACCCTCGCCTACCAATTCGTTGATGCTCTGATGCCCTCCCAGCGCAGTTTGAATTGCCCATTGACCGGGCACATTGGCACACAAGCGCATGTTCGAGAGCATGTCCAGGCCTTCGATGTAATCTTTGGCTGGTTTTTTATTGCCAGAGACCACCAACCAACCCGCGCGGTAACCGCAGGAGCGGTAGCTTTTAGACAAAGAGTTGAAGGTCAGCGTCAAAACGTCCTGGCTCAAACTGCCAATCGGCGTGTGCTGAACGCCGTCGTACAAGACTTTGTCGTAGACCTCGTCGGCAAAGATAACCAAGCCGTGCTCACGCGCCAGCGCCACAATGCCCGACAAAATGGCGTCTGAGTAAAGTGCACCTGTGGGGTTGTTCGGATTGATCACGACAATGCCCTTGGTACGCGGCGTGATTTTGGCTCGGATGTCGTTCAAATCGGGCATCCAGCCTTTGGCCTCGTCACACACATAGTGCACAGGGGTGCCGCCCGACAAACTGGCTGCCGCTGTCCACAAAGGGTAGTCGGGAGCGGGCAAGAGCAGCTCATCGCCATTGTCCAATAACGCGTTGGTGGCCATCACGATCAACTCACTGGCGCCATTGCCCAGATAAATGTCGTCGAGCGTGACACCTAGAATGCCTTGTTTATGGGTTTCGTGCATGACCGCTTTACGCGCACCAAAAATACCCTTGCTGTCCGAGTAGCCCGCTGAATTGGGCAGGTTGCGGATCATGTCTTGTTGGATTTCTTCCGGTGCATCAAAGCCAAACACGGCCAAATTGCCGATGTTCAGCTTGATGATCTTATGCCCCTCGTCCTCCATCTGACGCGCACGGTCCATGATGGGGCCGCGGATGTCGTAGCAAACGTTGGCCAGTTTGGCTGATTTGTGAATGGTCTTCAAAATCCCTCCGAAGGGTGTTGACACAGGGAAAACCTATAATTTGACCACAGAACTGAGCCATTTTCGGAACCCCCAGCGCATGAAACTCCAAGCCGACACACGCACCCCCTTTTCCATTTCAAGCTATGGTGAGGGCTCGGTAGTGGTCAACGGTGTTCGCATGAGCGGGGCCATGCTGGTTTGCGCTCAGACCGGCCCGCAGCCCTGGGTGATTGAGAATTTGGCGAGCTTGCGCGCTGAAAACTTTGACCACCTGGCCCTTTTTAAGCCTGAATTGGTGATTTTTGGCAGCGGCCGCCGCTTGAAATTCCCGCATCCCTCGCATTTGCAAGGATTGATCGACTTGCGCGTGGGGCTTGAAACCATGGACAGCGCTGCCGCCTGCCGAACCTTCAATGTTCTGGCCAGCGAAGGACGGCGGGTTCTGCTGGCGCTGCTGCCGCTGGACTTTGAATAAGCTTGCCTTGAATCGACCGTCGACTGGCGGTTTTATACCCCTTAGAGCAAACGCCGCAGGTTTCAGGATAAAATAGCCGATTGCCGCTCTGAGCGAGCCCCTTTGCTAGGGTGGCTTCATCAGGTTTGTATGCGGTTCATTTCTGTCACGCGAGATTAGTTCTATGGCGATCGTTGTTAACAAGCCCCTCCCCGAATTTGAATCCAACGCAACAGGTGGCCTGAAGGTCTCCAACACATCGCACAATGGCAAAACCATGATTTTGTACTTCTACCCGAAGGACAACACACCTGGTTGCACCACCGAAGCCATGCAGTTTCGCGATAAATACAAAGATTTCGTCAAAGCTGGTGCCACCGTGTTCGGCGTCTCGCGCGACAACATGAAATCCCACGATGAATTCAAAGCCAAGTTAGAGCTGCCCTTTGAATTGATTGCCGATACTGAAGAAAAAATGTGTCACATGTTTGGCGTGGTTAAAAACAAAATCATGTACGGCAAGAAGGTCAAGGGCATTGAGCGCAGCACATTCTTGATCGGCGCTGATGGCTTGGTCAAAGAAGAGTGGCGCGGCCTGAAAGTACCCGGTCACGTTGAAGATGTGTTGAAAGCCGTGAAAGCGCTGAAAAAAGCCGCATAATGGGCACATGCTGCTGAACCCCAGCCCCATCCAAATAATTCTCAATTGCAAAGCCGCCTTGGTCTCCAGGCGGCTTTTTCTTTGCTCGCAAGCCCCATCATTTCAATCAAAGGCCTCGTTTCATGCCATTGCCACCCGCTCCTACCCAACGCGCTACCTTGCTGACTTCTCAAGCACTTGAAACGCCTGAAAAACCACCTGCCCGGTCCCCAAGCAAACATACTGAAGCACCTGGCTTGCACAGCAAGCCAGCGGCAAAAAAAATTCCAGTTGCGCAGCAACCGGTCATAGCCCGCACACCGCCTGCATTGCCCAAAAAAGCAAAAGTGGCTCGCAGCACTGGCCCGGCCAAGTTGTTTGTGCTCGATACCAACGTGTTGATGCACGACCCGATGTGCTTGTTCCTGTTTGAGGAGCACGATGTTTATTTGCCGATGATTGTTCTGGAAGAACTCGACAGTCATAAAAAAGGCATGACCGAGGTGGCACGCAATGCCAGACAAACCAGCCGCTCGCTCGACGCGCTGGCGGCCGTGACCGGCAGCGACATGCGGCAAGGCTTGCCACTGAACACCACCGGCCACATCGAGGCGAGCGGCAAACTATTCTTCCAAACCCAGGTGATGGACGTGAACTTGCCCATCAGCTTGCCACAAGGCAAGGCCGACAACCAAATTTTGGGCGTGGTCCAGGCCTTGGGGAAGTTGCATGCACCGCGTGAGGTGGTGCTGGTCTCCAAGGACATCAACATGCGCGTCAAAGCGCGCGCCTTGGGCTTGGCTGCTGAGGACTATCAAAACGACAAAGTGCTGGAGGACGGCGACCTGCTCTACGCCGGCACATTGGCCTTGCCCCTTGATTTTTGGGGTCGCCACGGCAAAACCATGGAAAGTTGGCAACAAGGAAGCTACACCTTCTATCGCTTCAGTGGGCCGATTGTGCCCAGCCTGCTGATCAACCAATTTGTTTACTTTGAAGCCCCTGGCGAGCCCAGCCTGTACGCACGGGTGACTGAAATTCGGGGCAAAACCGCCGTGTTTCGCACCTTGAAAGATTTTGGGCATTTGAAAAATGCCGTATGGGGCGTGACCACACGCAACCGTGAACAAAATTTTGCGATGAACATGCTGAGTGATCCCGAAATTGATTTCGTGACTTTGGCGGGAACAGCAGGCACGGGCAAAACTTTGATGGCTTTGGCCGCAGGCTTGACGCAAGTACTCGATGATCGGCGTTACACTGAAATCATCATGACGCGGGCCACGGTGAGCGTCGGTGAAGACATTGGTTTTCTGCCCGGCACCGAAGAGGAGAAGATGGGGCCATGGATGGGCGCCTTGGACGACAACCTGGAGTTTTTAGCCAAGGGCGATGGCGGCAATGCCGGCGAATGGGGGCGTGCGGCCACCAATGAATTGATCCGCAGTCGCATCAAAATCAAGAGCATGAACTTCATGCGGGGCCGTACCTTCATGAACAAATACGTGATCATCGACGAGGCGCAAAATTTAACGCCCAAACAAATGAAAACACTGATCACACGCGCAGGGCCTGGCACCAAGATTGTTTGCATGGGCAACTTGGCCCAAATCGACACGCCCTATTTGACCGAAGGCTCTTCGGGCTTGACCTACGCCGTAGATCGTTTCAAAGGTTGGGCACACGGCGGCCACATCACCCTGGCGCGCGGCGAACGCTCTAGGCTGGCCGATTTTGCCAGCGAAGTCCTTTAGAAAATCAGAAGTCGCCGGAGCCGCTGCTGGACAGGCTTTCAAAGCGGGTCAGCGGCTTCAAGAAGGTCAATCGAACCGAACCGGTGGGGCCGTTTCGCTGTTTGCCAATGATGATTTCTGCAACGCCCGGCTCTTTGGAGTCTTTGTTGTAGTAGTCGTCACGGTAGATGAACATGATGATGTCGGCATCTTGCTCGATCGCACCCGACTCTCGCAGGTCGCTCATCATGGGCCGCTTGTCAGTTCTTTGCTCAACGCCGCGGTTTAACTGCGACAAGGCAATCACTGGGCACTGCAACTCTTTGGCCAACATTTTCAGGCCCCGTGAAATTTCACCCAACTCGGTGGCACGGTTGTCCCCATCGGAGCCAGATGACCCGCTCATCAATTGCAAATAGTCCACCACAATCAAACCCAACTTGCCACAGGTGCGGGCCAAACGCCGCGCATTGGCGCGCAACTCGCTGGTGGTCAGGCCAGGTGTTTCGTCAATGTGCAACGATACCGTACGCAAGCGCTCAATCGCCTCTGTCAGGCGCGGCCACTCTTCGTCGGTGAGCTTGCCAGTGCGCAAATGCCCCTGGTCAATTCGGCCGATCGAGCCGACCACGCGAACGGCCAACTGCGCCGCGCCCATCTCCATTGAGAACACGGCTACAGGCAAACCTTCGTTCAAGGCCACGTGCTCTGCGATGTTGATGGCAAGCGCTGTTTTCCCCATCGATGGGCGCGCGGCCAATACCACCAGATCACCTGCTTGCAGGCCCGAAGTCATTCGGTCTAAATCGTAAAAACCGGTAGGCACCCCTGTGATGTCATTGGGGTTCAGGGACATCTCGTTGACGCGGTCCAGCAAGTCCACCACCAAGGTGTCCATGGACTGAAAGCCCTGCTTCATGCGGGAGCCTTCTTCACCGATGTTGAAGATTTTTTGTTCAGCCTCGTCCAAAATTTTATCTATCGCCCGCCCTTGAGGGTTGAAGGCGTTGGTGGCGATTTCATCGCTTGCGGTGACCAGCTTTCGCAATATGGAGCGCTCACGCACGATCTCAGCGTATCGGCGAATGTTGCTGGCGCTTGGAACGTATTGCGCCAGTGAGTTGAGGTAGGCTAAGCCACCCATGCCTTCAGACTTGCCCTGATTTTGCAATTGCTCGGAGACCGTGATGACGTCGGCCGGTTTGGAGCTGTTGACCAAACTGGTGATGGCCGCGTAAATCAGCTGGTGCTCGTGCCGGTAAAAGTCCGTGTCGACCAAGAGGTCGCCCATGCGGTCCCATGCGGTGTTGTCGAGCAACAGGCCGCCCAGCACACTGGACTCCGCTTCCACCGAGTGCGGCGGCACACGCAACTGCGCGATTTGACTGTCTTGGCTCAGGGCGGAAAAACCCAGTGCAGATTCGGAGTGGGCTTGAGGCGAAAAAAGTGCAGACATGGCGATTAGCGTATTAGATGCCCGATCTTACGCATTGCAGCGCTGGCGGTCATTGGAAAACCTTGTGGATAACTCGTTGGCAAGGCAGTTAAGTCCTGTGCATAAGCTGTCCATCTGGAAACTGGGATGGATGGGGTCAGACTCAGTCTACGAACAAGGGCCCTTGAAGCACCCATTAAAAAGCCGCCGAATCTTGCGAATGGCGGCTTGTGTGAGGGCCCAAAGGTCAGGCTGTTTCGCCGTAAACCATGACGGTCACTTGCACCACCACATCGGTGTGCAAGGCCACCGAGACGCTGGTTTCACTGACTGTTTTGATGGGCCCGTTGGGCATGCGGATTTGAGATTTGGACAAGGCATAGCCCAGTTTGTTCAATTCCTCAGAAATGTCATGGTTGGTGACAGAGCCAAACAAACGGCCATCAACACCCGCTTTTTGTGTGAGCTTGACCACGGTGCCAGACAACTTCTCGCCTTGTGCTTGAGATTCTTGCAACTTGGCTGCTGCAGCTTTTTCAAGCTCTGCACGGCGGGCTTCAAACTCCGCCTTGTTGCTTGCAGTGGCGCGCCGAGCACGGCCGCTGGGAATCAAAAAGTTGCGTGCATAACCGTCTTTGACCTTGACGATTTCGCCAAGATTACCCAGGTTGACCACCTTGTCGAGCAGAATAATTTGCATGTGGTTCTCCTTAAATTTTGTGCTGGTCGCTGTAAGGCAACATGGCCAAAAAGCGAGCGCGTTTGATGGCGGTATTGAGTTGGCGCTGGAAAATGGCGCGAGTGCCAGTCAAGCGTGCGGGGATGATCTTGCCGTTTTCAGCGATGAAGTCGCGCAAGGTGTCGATGTCTTTGTAGTCAATTTCTTCAACGCCAGTGACTGTGAAGCGGCAAAAGCGCTTGCGCTTGAACAGCAGCGACTGGGTGTTGCGCTTGGGGCGCTTGTCTTTGTTGAATTTTTTAAACGTGGCCATAGGGCCTCCTGAAGTTATGGGGTCTTGAATTCTTGAATATGCAGAATCACATTTTTTCCGTTTTTGGGAGTGGCCAAAAAACCGCTGAATCGCCAAACACTGCCTACCGGCTGAATTTGAACTCGCTCTGCGACAGATCCGAGGGCCACTGCTTTGACGCTGGCTTGGACCTGCCTGGCTTGACCTGCTTCCTGGCAAGTGGAGGCATGCTCCAAAACCAGATCAATTGCTGGCAAGCCAGCAGGCGTGTAGCGCATTGCTTTGAGCAGTGCAATACAAGCGGTCAATTCAACGCAATTGTCTCCCTGCAACAAAAGTGATTAGCCTGCAAACTCGGCTTGTTGGGATTTGCGAGTTTCCTCGCGCTCGACCGTCTTCATCATGGAAGATGGGCCTGTGTCGGCTTTTTTCTTGAGCACTGTCAAGTGGCGCAGCACAGCATCGTTGAATTTGAAGGCGTGCTCCAATTCAGCCATGACAGCCATGTCGGCTTCGATGTTCACGCACAAGTAGTGGGCTTTGCCCAGCTTGTTGATTTGATACACCAGCTGGCGACGGCCCCAATCTTCAACACGGTGGATTTTGCCTCCACCGGCAACGATCATGCCTTTGTAACGCTCGAGCATGGCGGGCACTTGCTCGCTTTGATCCGGATGGATCATCAAAATGATTTCGTAATGACGCATTGAGACTCCTTGTGGTTAACCCAATCAATTGGTAAAAGCCGCCCTCGGCGTCGGACGAGGTGCGGCAAGGCTAGCCCAAGATTATAGCCCAGAGTTCACAGGCCTGGATAGGGGTTCACTTCGGGGCGCAAGGCGAGCGCGTCCTGCGTATCGGGCCATATCAGACTGCCCAGCCAAATCACCACAAAGCCGGCAGGCACCCCCCAGACGCCCGCTGATATCGGCTGAATGCCCCACCAGAGGCCCGAAATAGAAGGCTCCAAGTGGAGCACGGCGCGAAGGGAATGCGTGTTGACAGCCATGTAATACAAAGTCACCCCTAGGCCACTGAGCATGCCCAAGACGACACCCAGTCGACTCGCGCTGCGCCAAAAAATACCCATGACCATGCCAGGGAAAAAAGCTGCTGCAGCCAATGAAAAAGAAGCTGAAACCAAGGCCAAAATCTCGGCCGGCTTCCACGCTGCGACAAATGCGGCCAGCATGGCCACCGCCAGCAACGCAAATTTGGACAAAATGACCCGCCCCTCCTGCGTACCCAAGCCTTTGCCGGTTTGAATTCGCAGGTCATGCACAAAGGCGTTGCTGATGGTCAGGAGCAAGCCATCGGCCGTTGACAAAGCTGCCGCAAATCCGCCAGCGGCCACCAAGCCCGAGATCACATAAGGCAACCCGGCTAACTCAGGGCTGGCCAGCATGACCATGTCAGCCCCCAATTTGAGCTCGCCAAACTGCAGGATGCCGTCCCCGTTGATGTCCGAGACTTCAACCAAGGAAGCGTCCACGCGGGACCACTGCGCCAGCCAATGCGGTAGCGCATCAAAATGGCTGCCCACCAAATTGTTCATGATTTCAAACTTCACCAACACAGCCAAGGCTGGCGCGCTCAGATACAGAATGGCGATGAAAAACAAAGACCAAGCGACTGACAAGCGCGCTTCGGACACACTGGGAACCGTGTAGTAACGCGTGAGCAAATGCGGCAAACCAGCCGTGCCGACCATCAAACAAAAAATCAAGGCCATGAAATTCAGGCGCGATTGCCCAAAGAGTTCCTGCTCTTGGGCATTGCCGTTGGGGTCACCTTGGAAGGCCTGACCATGCAGCGGCATGCCACCTAAGGGCTGCGCCCTGTCCAGGTTATCGTGCATCGATTTTTGCCATAGCTCTTTGGCTGTGGCCGCATCTTTAGGCAAGGCCAACAATTCGCGTCGAGCCTTTGCTATGAGCGAGTAATCAGCATTGCGAAACTTCAAATCTTTGACCTGCTCTTCGAGTATGAGTCTTTCTTGTCGCATCGCAGACTCCACATCTTTGAGTCGCAACTCGAGCATGCGTGCGCGCCTTAAGTACTCGGCTCGCACAGCAATTTCAGCCGGGTCGTTCATCAACTTTTGTTCGAGCTCTGCAATTTTAGGCAACTGCTCACCGTAGGCAATCGGCGCCCACGGGCTGCCGACTTGCTTGTAGGCCAGCCATGAAACTGGAATCAAAAAAGCCATCATCAAGATGATGTACTGCGCCACTTGTGTCCACGTGATGGCACGCATACCACCCAAGAAAGAGCAAAGCAAAACGCCGCCCAGGCCCAGCAAAATGCCAATTTCAAATTGCACACCCGTCAAGCGTGAAGCGATCAAACCGATGCCATAAATTTGCGCGACCAGATACGTGAAGGAACACAAAATGGCTGCCAATGCCGCCAAAATGCGCGGCCACCGACCGCCGTAACGTTGGCTGAAATAATCGGGCAAGGTGTACAAACGCATGGCCCGCAAATGCGGCGCAATCAGCAGGGCCACCAAGCAAAAGCCGCCCGTCCAACCCATCACATAGGCCAGCCCACCAGGTTGCGCGCCATTGCCGGAAAATCCTTGCAAGTAAAGTGCACCGGCCAAACTGATGAACGAGGCTGCGCTCATCCAATCGGCTGCGGTGGCCATGCCGTTGTACATGGCCGGGATCCTGCGTCCAGCCACATAATATTCTTCGGCATAGGTGGTGCGCCCAGAGATCCCGATCATGGCGTAAATCATCACAGTGGCAAACAAAAAGATCGGGCCAATCAAGTTTCTTGACAAGCCTTTTTGTTCAGCCCACGCCATCAGACCCAGCAAAGACAGTAGCAACACAACATACAAAAAGACGTTGCGATGCAGTCGCCACCGGTAAGCGGCGTACTGTTTTTGAAAGCCTGATGGGGTGCTCAATCAGCCTGCCCCAGCAAGGTCCATGTTTCAACCACCGAATCAGGATTCAAGGAAATCGAGTTGATGCCTTGCGCCATCAACCAGCGTGCAAAGTCGGGGTGATCGCTGGGGCCTTGACCGCAAATTCCAACGTATTTACCTTGCTTCAAACAAGCCTGAATGGCTTGCGAGATCAGGGCCTGCACCGCAGGGTCACGTTCATCAAAATCAAGCGCCAACAACTCCAAGCCAGAGTCCCGGTCCAAGCCCAGCGTCAATTGCGTTAAATCGTTGGAGCCAATTGAAAAGCCATCAAAGTATTCAAGGAACTGATCGGCCAATATGGCGTTGCTGGGTACCTCGCACATCATGATGATTTTCAGGCCATCTTGCCCGCGCTTTAAGCCATGCGTGGCCAGCAATTGCGTCACCCTATCGGCTTGACCCAAAGTGCGCACAAAGGGCACCATCACCTGTACATTGATCAAACCCATTTCACCGCGAACGCGCTTGATGGCCTCACACTCCATGGCGAAGGCTTCACCAAAATCTTTGCTGATGTAGCGCGCTGCACCGCGAAATCCGAGCATGGGGTTTTCTTCTTCTGGCTCATAACGGCTGCCGCCAATCAGCTTGCGGTATTCATTGCTTTTGAAATCGGACAAGCGCACGATCACTGGTTTGGGCCAAAAAGCCGCTGCGATGCAGGCCACACCTTCAGTGACTTTGTCGACGTAGAACGCTTTGGGTGAAGCATGACCTCTTGCCACCGATTCCACCGCTTTTTTCAAATCACCATCGATGTTGGGGTAGTCCAAAATTGCTTTGGGGTGCACACCGATGTTGTTATTGATGATGAACTCGAGGCGCGCCAAACCCACACCTTGGTTGGGCAACTGCGCAAAATCGAAAGCCAAATGCGGATTGCCCACATTCATCATGATTTTGGTGGCTATTTCGGGCATGGTGCCGCGTTTGACCTCGGTTACTTCGGTCTCCAGCAAGCCGTCGTAAATGCGGCCCGTATCGCCTTCGGCGCAGCTGACCGTGACCAAGGTGCCGTCTTTCAATTTCTCTGTGGCATGGCCGCAGCCCACCACAGCAGGAATGCCCAATTCTCGAGCGATGATGGCGGCGTGGCAGGTTCGCCCGCCGCGATTGGTCACGATGGCACTGGCCCGCTTCATGACCGGCTCCCAATTGGGGTCGGTCATGTCGGTGACCAAAACATCACCGGGCTGAACTTGGTCCATGTCCGCAATGCTGTGCACCAAGCGCACAGGGCCTGTTCCAATTTTTTGGCCAATGGCCCGGCCATCTACCAAGACAGCGCCCTTGCCTTTGAGCTTGTAGCGCAACTCTGCCGTTCCTTTGGATTGGCTTTTGACTGTTTCAGGGCGTGCTTGCAAAATGTAGAGTTGACCATCGGTGCCGTCTTTGCCCCACTCAATGTCCATCGGCCGGCCGTAGTGCTTTTCTATCACCAAGGCGTAATACGCCAATTGCGAGACCTCATCGTCACTCAAAGAGTAACGGTTGCGCATTTCGGTCGAGACATCGACAGTCTTGACCAATTTGCCGCTTTGCGCTTTTTCTTGCGCCGTGGTGAAAACCATTTCAATCAATTTGGAGCCCAGATTGCGCCGAATCACTGCCCGGTGGCCAGCCTCCAGCATGGGTTTGTGCACATAAAACTCATCTGGGTTAACAGCCCCTTGCACGACAGTTTCGCCCAGACCATAACTGGAGGTGATGAACACCACGTCTTCAAAACCGGTCTCGGTGTCGATGGTGAACATCACACCGGCCACCCCCAAATCTGAGCGAACCATGCGCTGCACACCGGCTGACAAAGCCACGTCGGCATGGGCAAAGCCTTTGTGAACGCGGTAGCTGATGGCGCGGTCGTTGTACAAAGAGGCGAAAACTTCTTTCATCTTGAGCAGCACATCGTCAACGCCCACCACATTCAAAAATGTTTCTTGCTGCCCCGCGAAAGAAGCGTCGGGCAAATCTTCTGCTGTAGCAGAAGACCGAACCGCAAAAGATGCCGACGGATTGCCAGCACTGAGTTTGGCAAATTCACTGCGAATGGCTTGCGCAAGATCTGCGGGGAAGGGTTGCGCCTCCACCATGGCACGAATCTGCGCGCCAACTGCGGCCAATGCTCTGACATCTTCGGTGTCAAGCACATCGAGTTGCTGATTGATCCGCTGGCCCAGACCGTCGTGCTTTAAAAATTCTCGAAAAGCATGCGCGGTGGTGGCGAATCCAGTGGGCACACGAACCCCTGAAGGCAACTGCGAGATCATCTCCCCCAAGCTCGCATTTTTGCCCCCAACGCTGTCCACATCGCTCATGCGCAATTGCTCAAAAGGAACAACCAAAGCGTCCTTGCTAAAAAGTACAGACATGACTCACTCCAAAGTTAAAAATCGGCGCAGCGCACCCGAACCAACACCGAAGGTCTTTTTTGTTCTTAGACGTGACCCCGGATGCCAGCGAGCGTTGGATAATGTCATTGATTTTATGATGCAAGCACCTCCTTGAACGACAAATTTCAATATGCCTTTAAGAACAGTTTTTTTTATCTCCGATGGCACGGGCATTACCGCGGAAACCTTTGGCAACGCCATCTTGGCCCAGTTTGAGATGAAAACGCGCCATGTTCGACTGCCTTTCGTAGACACAGTGGACAAAGCGCACCAAGTTGTGCGGCAAATCAACCACGCCGCTGATGTTGAAAATGTCAAACCCATCGTTTTCACGACACTGGTGAACATGGATGTTTTGCAAGTGATTCGTGAGGGCTGCCAAGGCATGCTCTTGGACATGTTTGGAACCTTTGTGCACCCCCTTGAAAATGAATTGGGCATCAAGTCTCACCACCGTGTGGGACGGTTCTCGGATGTCAGCAAGAGCCAGGAATACCACGACCGCATTGAGGCCATCAATTTCTCATTGGCCCATGACGACGGTCAATCGCACCGCGATTTGGAATCTGCCGAAGTGATTTTGGTGGGCGTCAGTCGCAGCGGTAAAACGCCAACCAGCCTGTATCTGGCCATGCAGCATGGCATGAAAGCGGCTAACTACCCCTTGATTCCGGAAGATTTTGAGCGCAAACAGTTGCCCCCTGATTTGATGGCGCACCGCAAAAAAATCTTTGGCCTGAGCATCCACCCCGAGCGTTTGTCTGAAATCAGAACCGAGCGTCGCCCCAACTCCAAATACGCCAGTTTGGCCAATTGCCGAGAAGAGGTCTCAGAGGCCGAGGCCATGATGCGCCGCGCAGGGATCCGCTGGCTTTCAACGACCACCAAGTCGATTGAAGAAATTGCCACCACCATCTTGCAAGAAATCAAGCCCGAACGACTGAGTTATTGAGCCCGGACTGCCTCTTCATTTTCAAGTGTGGCAGCCAATTTTTCGGCGCTTGCCTGCGCCAATCTCGCATCGCGCGCCTCCACCATGACGCGCACCAAAGGCTCGGTGCCGCTGGCACGAATCAAGACACGGCCTGAATCGCCCAAATTTTCCTCGACCGACTTCAAGGCCTGGGCCAAAGCGGCACTGGATTTCCAGTCTTGACCAGGCTTTAAGCGCACATTGACAAGGACCTGAGGAAACAACTGCACATCTGACAACAGCTGCGCCATCGACTTGCCGCTGGCCACACAGGCCTGCAGCACTTGCAGCGCACTGATCAAGCCGTCACCCGTGCTGTGCTTGTCAAGCGCCAGCAAATGGCCAGAGCCCTCGCCGCCCAACAACCAGCCTTTTTCTTGCAAGGCTTGGAGCACGTACCGGTCTCCGACTTGGGTTCGTATAAATTCCAAACCTTTTTGTTTGAGAGCCAACTCGACCGCCAAATTGGTCATCAAGGTGCCCACCACACCGGGCACAACTTCGCCGCGTGCAATGCGGTCTGCCGCCATCAGGTACAAGAGTTCGTCGCCGTTGAACAATCGACCCGCTTTGTCTACCAATTGCAGGCGGTCGGCATCACCATCCAAGGCGATGCCGTAGTCGGCTTGATGCGATTTCACGGCAGCCACCAAGGCCTCAGGATGCGTCGCGCCCACGCCCAGGTTGATGTTCAGGCCATCAGGTGCGCAGCCAATGGCCACCACATCGGCACCTAATTCGTGGAAGACTTTGGGCGCAATTTGGTAGGCTGCGCCGTTTGCGGCGTCCACCACGACTTTGAGCCCCTTGAGGGTCAAGTCATTGGCAAAAGTGCTCTTGCAAAATTCAATGTAGCGCCCAGCTGCGTCGTCCAAGCGGCGGGCTTTTCCCAGCTGCGCTGAAGCTGACCATACCGGTGCTTGCTCCAGAAAAGCTTCGACCGACTGCTCCCACTCATCAGGCAGCTTGCTGCCCTTGGCGCTGAAAAATTTAATTCCATTGTCTTCGTATGCGTTGTGGCTGGCACTGATCACCACGCCCAAGGAGGCTCGCTGCGCACGCGTCAAATAGGCCACCGCAGGCGTTGGCACGGGTCCGAGCAATACAACATCGACTCCAGCCGAATTGAAACCAGACTCCAAGGCGCTCTCGAGCATGTAACCCGAGATGCGCGTGTCCTTGCCAATCAAGACCGTTGGGTGCGTTTGCGTTTGTTTTAAGACACGTCCAACTGCGTGGGCCAAGCGAAGCACAAAATCGGGTGTGATCGGGCTTTGCCCTACGGTGCCTCGGATGCCATCTGTGCCAAAATATTTTCTAGTCATGGTTGTTGTTCTGATTGATTGACAGATTGTGAATATTTTAATTTTAGGCTTGAAGCGCTTTCCAAAAGCGCAGCGCCTGAACAGTCTCACGCACATCGTGCACGCGCACAATGGCAGCGCCCTTTTGGACCGCGATCAGCGCCGCAGCCACACTGGCGCCAGCCCTTTCAGCTGCAGGAGCGATTTGCCCATGAACAGCCGTGAGTTTGCCCAAAGTGCCCTTGCGTGACCAGCCCACCAAGAGCGGTTGATCCAGGGCCAACAGGGCTTCTTGTTGCTGGAGCAAGCTCACGTTTTGATCCATGTTTTTACCAAACCCAATGCCAGGATCCAAAACGATGCGGTTCAAACTGACCCCCAAGCTGTGCATCGCATCGCGCCTTGCCTTTAAAAATTCAATCACATGCGCTGCCGGATTTTCGTGCAAGGGCACGGTCAATGCGTGCATCAAACACAGGCCGCAGCGGGGGTGCCGCAGCACCACTTGCTCAGCGTTCGTTTGCAGCAAGGCCTGCGTGTCGTTGACGATGTCAACACCGAGGTCCAATGCCGCTTGCATGACCTCTGGCTTGTAGGTGTCGATCGACAAAGGCACCTGCCATTTAACGGCCTGCTCAATGAAGGGCATGACGCGACGCAACTCCTCTTGCAGCGGGACAGCTTGCGCGCCTGGACGGGTGGACTCCCCACCAATGTCCAAAATGTCAGCGCCTTGGCTTAATAAAGTCTCAGCATGCGCCAACGACGCAGACAAAGTTTGTTGCGGCTTGCCATCTGAAAATGAATCGGGTGTGAGGTTGACAATGGCCATCACCAAGGGTCTTGAAAGCTCAAGCTCAAATCGACTGGTTTGCCAATGAAGATGGGGCATTTTTCAGGCAAAGGACTAGGGTTGGATGTTCATGTAAAACGGGGCCAAAGCCCCGTGTATCCGCATTCAAACAAATCTCAAGCCACCGTCGGGGAAGGCTCGACATTGACTGCGGGTGTGCCGCCAGGACCATCGCTGCCAGAAGGCGGCGTGCGAGGTGTCCAGTCCTTGTGGGGCTTGGGCTCACGCCCAGCCATGATGTCGTCCAACTGCGTGACGTCAATGGTTTCCCACTCCAGCAAAGCCTTGGCCATGGCGTGCATCTTGTCGCTGTTGGCTTCAATCAGGCCACGCGCCAGTTTGTACTGCTCGTCGATGATGCGCCTGACTTCGGTGTCAACTTTTTGCATGGTCGACTCGCTCATGGTCGTGGTTTTCGTGATCGAGCGACCCAAGAAAACTTCGCCTTCGTTCTCGGCATAAACCATGGGGCCCAAAGCCTCTGTCATGCCATAGCGTGTGACCATGTCGCGTGCAATTTGCGTGGCGCGTTCAAAATCATTGCTTGCACCGGTGGTCATTTGTTTCATGAAAATTTCTTCGGCAATTCGCCCGCCAAACAACATGCTGATTTGGTTGAGCATGAATTCACTGTCGTAGCTGTAACGGTCTTTTTCCGGCAAGCTCATGGTCACGCCCAAGGCACGGCCGCGCGGAATGATGGTGACCTTGTGCACAGGATCGCATTTGGGCAGCAACTTGCCAATCAATGCATGACCCGACTCGTGGTAGGCCGTGTTGCGGCGCTCCTCTTCGGGCATGACCATGCTCTTGCGTTCAGGGCCCATCAGAATTTTATCTTTGGCTTTTTCGAAGTCTTGCATCTCAACCACGCGCGCGTTGCGCCGTGCCGCCATCAAGGCCGCTTCGTTGCAAAGGTTGGCCAAGTCAGCGCCGCTCATGCCAGGTGTTCCACGGGCAATCACACCGGGGTTCATGTCTTGTCCAATAGGGATTTTGCGCATGTGCACAGCCAAGATTTGTTCGCGGCCGCGAATGTCAGGCAATGTCACATAGACCTGGCGGTCAAAGCGCCCTGGGCGCAGCAAGGCTGAGTCCAAAATGTCAGGGCGGTTGGTGGCTGCCACCACAATCACACCCAAGTTGGTTTCAAAACCATCCATCTCGACCAGCATTTGATTGAGCGTTTGTTCGCGCTCGTCGTTGCCACCGCCCAAGCCCGCGCCGCGTTGACGGCCAACAGCGTCAATCTCATCGATGAAAATAATGCAAGGGGCATTTTTCTTGGCGTTTTCAAACATGTCGCGCACGCGAGCAGCGCCCACGCCCACAAACATTTCGACAAAATCAGAACCTGAAATGCTGAAAAATGGCACCTTGGCTTCACCCGCAATGCTCTTGGCAAGCAGCGTTTTTCCGGTGCCCGGAGGCCCGACCAAGAGCAAGCCGCGCGGAATGCGGCCACCTAGTTTTTGGAAGCGTTGAGGGTCTTTCAAAAAGTCAACGACCTCTTTGACTTCTTCTTTGGCTTCGTCGCAACCGGCCACATCGGCAAAGGTCACGAGGTTGGTGTTTTCGTCCAGCATGCGCGCTTTGCTTTTGCCAAAGCTGAAGGCCCCGCCCTTGCCGCCGCCCTGCATTTGCCGCATGAAGTAAACCCAAACGCCAATCAACAGCAGCATGGGGCCCCAGCTGACCAAGAGGCTCATGAGCAACGAGCCTTCTTCGCGGGGCTTGACGTCAAACTTCACGCCATTGGCGATCAGGTCGCCGACCAATCCGCGGTCCAGGTAGGTTGCAGTGGTTTTGATGCGGCGGTCATCGGTGGTGGTGGCCAAAATTTCAGTGCCGCCTTGGCCCTCTTGAATGGTCGCCGTCTTGATTCTGTTGCTGCGAACCTCTTCCAGAAATTCCGAATAACCTAAATACCCTGATCCGGTAGCGCCGCGGTTATCAAATTGTTTGAACACGGTGAACAGCACCATGCCGATGACCAGCCATACGGCGATCTTGGAAAACCATTGGTTGTTCAAGAAGAGCTCCAATCAAAAACATCTAATTGCTGGCTATTTTAGGCTTTTGCAAGTGCCTCATCGTCAATTTCCCTTGACTTAGCCTTAAAACCAGAGGGAAAAGAGTGTAAAGAGTGTCACTCAAACACTGGGTGGCTGTTTTTTGGGTTCGATACCTACCAAGAAAGTTTCCGAAGATTTGTCGCGCGAGGCCTTGGGCTTGATGGGTTTGACCACCTTGAACGACTCTTTGAACAACTTGACCAATTGGGCGTACCCGCTGCCGTGAAACACCTTGACCACCAGGGCGCCTTGGGGCTTCAAATGAAGTTGGGCAAACTCCAGGGCCAGTTCCACCAAATTTTCAATGCGTGCGGCGTCTGCCGATTCGATGCCTGACAAGTTCGGCGCCATGTCAGAAACCACCACATCGACCAGGCGTCCGTCCACCAGGGCTTGCAGTTGCGCCAAGACCTCGGGCTCGCGAAAATCGCCTTGAATGAAGTGCACGCCCTCAACGGGCTCCATGGGCAAAATGTCCAAGGCCAAGATGGTGCCGTTGAGCTCGCCCACCGCCGCGCCCGAGGGCGACAAACGCCGACGCACATATTGGCTCCACGCCCCCGGAACTGAGCCCAAATCCACCACCAAGTTACCTGGTTTGATGAGACCCAAAGTTTCGTCAATTTCCTTTAGCTTGTACGCTGCGCGGGCGCGATAGCCCTCTCGCTTGGCCAACTTGACATAGGGGTCGTTGACGTGATCGTTGAGCCACGATTTGTTGACTTTTTTGCTTTTGGTTTTAACTTTCATGATCTTCCATTCAAGCAGGGATAATAGCGGTATGCCTCAAATACAACTAACCCCCGCCCAGCGCAAGGTTCACCGCGCGCTAGCTCACCACTTAGATCCGGTGGTCATGATCGGCAACGACGGCCTAAGCGCTGCCGTGATCAAAGAAACTGACGCGGCCCTCAAGGCCCACGGCTTGATCAAGATTCGCGTCTTGGGCGATGACCGAGCCGCCCGCGAGGCGGTGCTGCTGGAGCTGACCGAAACCCTGAATGCAGCGCCAATTCAGCACATCGGCAAATTGCTGGTGATTTGGCGCCCATTGCCCGAAAAAGTAAAAACACCAGACGAAGACCGCATGGCGGGTCCGCGCGACTTCAAGGTTTTGAAATACAGCAGCCGCGGCGGCCAACGCCCAGAAGTTAAAACATTGCGCGTTTTAGGCAACCAGCGCTTGACTGCGGGCGGCCAAGTCAAACGGGCCAAGCCCAAACAAAAGTCCATCAAAAAACGCAACCAAAGTTAAAGCCATGGCGGCAGACAGCACACCATCGCAGCACAGCCCCTTGACGCTAGGCAAAGCGCGCCATATTTTGTGCATGAAATGGGGGCAAAAATACGGCCCCGAATACGTCAACCGCCTGTATGCGATGGTGCGCCGCCATTTGACAGGCCCATTCAACATGGTCTGCTTGACCGACGACAGCAGTGGCATTCGAGGCGAAGTGCAATGCCGGCCCATTCCGCCACTGGACTTACCCCCCGGCATACCCGAGCGCGGCTGGACCAAACTGGCTTCCTTTGCTGCGGACTTGCACGGCCTGCAAGGCACCGCCCTGTTCTTGGATGTGGATGTGGTGGTGGTGGGCAGCTTGGATGGCTTTTTTGAGCAGCCTGGCGAATTTTTGATCATCCATGACTACAAGCGTCCTTGGCGCGTCACGGGCAACTCGTCGGTGTACCGGTTTGAGTTGGGAGCGCACCCGGATGTGCTCGACTATTTCAGGGGACACTTCGACGAGATTCGCGCCAAGTTCAGAAACGAGCAGGCCTACTTGTCAGACTTTTTGCATCAGCAAGGCAAATTGGCTTATTGGCCGCAAGACTGGTGCCCCAGTTTCAAGTACCACAGCATCCCTGCTTGGCCCAGCAACTATTGGACACCCCCGCAAATCCCGTCCAACGCACGCGTCGTGATTTTTCATGGCGAGTGCAACCCACCGGACGCATTGGCCGGGCGGCGCAACAGACGCTTTCGGTACATTCAACCCGCCCTGTGGGTGGGTGAGCATTGGCGAGAATGAAGAAGGCGCCTGCAAGGACGCCTAGGGCCTAGAGTGGGCGCTGACGGTCAAACGTAAGACACCGCCACGATCTCGTAACGCTTCTCTCCTGATGGGGCTTGAAAAACAGCCACATCACCCTCCTCTTTGCCAATCAAGGCCCGCGCAATGGGGCTGCTGATATTGATCAAGCCCAATTTGAGGTCGGCTTCGTCTTCCCCCACGATTTGGTATTTCACCACTTCGCCAGTGCTTTCCTCTTCCAATTCCACAGTGGCGCCAAAAACGACCCGCCCCCCTGCATCGACAGCCGTTGGGTCAATGATTTGGGCTGCCGAGAGCTTGCCTTCAATTTCTTGAATTCGCCCTTCAATGAAACCTTGGCGGTCTTTGGCTGCGTCGTATTCCGCGTTTTCACTCAGGTCGCCTTGCGCACGTGCTTCGGCAATGGCGTTGATGACCCACGGGCGTTGAACCGTTTTGAGCTCATGCAATTCGGATTTGAGTTTCTCAGATCCACGTAAAGTGATAGGAATGGTCGCCATTCAAATTGTCTCCAACTATTTTTTAATTGATCAGCATGGCGTGCATTTCTTGAACAGAAATCACATCCAAGTGGTCCATGCACTTCATGCCTTGCACCGCTGCCTCAGCACCGGCAATGGTGGTGAATGTGGTCACGCGGGCCAACAACGCTGAGGTGCGTATGGCGCGCGAATCGGCAATCGCGTTGCGCCGCTCTTCCACAGTGTTGATGACCAAGGCAATTTCATTGTTCTTGATCATGTCGACAATGTGGGGGCGCCCCTCTGTGACTTTGTTGACCGCTTGCACAGGCACACCTTGCTCGGCAATGGAAGCGGCAGTTCCCTTGGTGGCCAAGAGCTCAAAGCCCAGCGCCACCAACTCACGCGCGATATTCACTGCGCGAGGTTTGTCGCCATTTTTGACGGTCAAAAACACCTTGCCACTGCGCGGCAGTTTGGTGCCCGCCCCGATTTGGCTTTTGACAAATGCTTCGCCGAAAGTTTTGCCCACCCCCATGACTTCGCCTGTTGACTTCATCTCAGGGCCCAAGATTGTGTCTACGCCCGGAAACTTCACGAATGGAAATACCGCTTCTTTGACACTGAAATATGGCGGCGTGACTTCTTTGTCAATGCCTTGTGAAGCCAAGCTTTGACCTGCCATGCAGCGGGCTGCCACTTTGGCCAACTGAATGCCCGTGGCTTTGGACACATAAGGCACGGTGCGTGAGGCGCGCGGATTGACTTCCAGTACAAAGATCACATCTTTGCCGTCCACATGTTGGATGGCAAACTGAACGTTCATCAAGCCCACCACGTTCAATGCGCCTGCCATGGCGGCCGATTGACGCTTCATTTCATCAACTGTTGCAGCGCTCAAACTGTAGGGCGGCAAAGAGCAAGCCGAGTCGCCACTGTGCACGCCAGCTTGTTCAATGTGTTCCATCACGCCGCCAATAAAAGTTTTGCCTTGCGGATCGCGCAGGCAATCGACATCGCATTCGATGGCGTCGTTCAAGAAACGGTCGAGCAGCACGGGCGAGTCATGACTGACCTTGACGGCTTCGCGCATGTAGCGCTCCAAGTCGCGCTGCTCGTGCACGATCTCCATGGCGCGCCCACCCAGCACATAACTGGGGCGCACCACCAAGGGGTAACCCAAAGCCGCTGCCTTTTCCAGCGCCTCGGGTTCGGTGCGGGCGGTGGCATTGGGCGGTTGGCGCAGACCCAAGGTTTGCAATAATTTTTGAAAACGCTCGCGGTCTTCAGCCGCATCAATCATGTCGGGGCTGGTGCCAATGATGGGCACACCTTCGGCCTCCAAGCCCAGCGCCAACTTCAAAGGCGTTTGGCCACCGTATTGCACGATCACACCAGTGGGTTTTTCTTTGTCGACAATTTCAAGCACATCTTCCAGAGTCAGAGGCTCAAAATACAAACGGTCCGATGTGTCGTAATCGGTCGAGACCGTTTCAGGATTGCAGTTGACCATGATGGTTTCGTAACCGTCTTCGCGCAATGCCAGTGCTGCGTGCACGCAGCAATAGTCAAACTCAATGCCTTGGCCAATTCGGTTTGGGCCGCCGCCGAGCACAATGATCTTTTTCTGGGTGGTAGGCTCGGCTTCGCACTCGTCTTCGTAAGTGGAATACATGTACGCAGTGTCGGTTGAGAACTCTGCAGCGCAGGTGTCGACGCGCTTGTAGACCGGGCGCACGTTCATGGCGCGGCGTTGCTCGCGCACGGCTTTTTCAGTGGTTTTGAGCTGCTTGGCCAAGCGCCTGTCTGAAAAACCTTTTTTCTTCAAAGCACGCAGTTCTTCTTGGGTGATGGCCTGCAATGTGGTGGTTTCTAACTCAAGCTCGATCTTCACGATCTCTTCAATTTGAACCAAAAACCAGGGATCAATCTTGGTCAAGTCAAAAACTTCTTTGACGCTCATGCCCAGCGCAAATGCATCGCCTACGTACCAAATTCGATCAGGGCCAGGCTCGCCCAATTCTTTTTCAAGCACTTCGCGGTCTTGGGTTTTCTCGTTCATGCCGTCAACGCCAACCTCCAAACCGCGCAAGGCTTTTTGGAAGGACTCTTGAAAAGTGCGGCCGATCGCCATGACCTCGCCCACCGACTTCATCTGCGTGGTCAAGCGACTGTCAGCCGTGGGAAATTTTTCAAACGCGAAGCGCGGAATTTTTGTGACCACATAGTCAATGCTGGGCTCAAAACTGGCCGGCGTGGCACCGCCCGTGATGTCATTGCGCAACTCGTCCAAGGTGTAGCCCACAGCCAATTTTGCCGCCACTTTGGCGATGGGGAAACCGGTGGCTTTGGAGGCCAATGCGGAGGAGCGTGAGACCCTGGGGTTCATCTCGATCACGATCATGCGGCCGTCCTGCGGATTGATCGAGAACTGCACGTTCGAGCCGCCTGTGTCAACACCAATTTCACGCAACACGGCCAGACTGGCGTTGCGCATGATTTGGTATTCTTTGTCGGTCAAGGTTTGCGCAGGTGCCACCGTGATGGAGTCACCGGTGTGCACCCCCATGGGGTCTAAATTTTCGATCGAGCAAATGATGATGCAGTTGTCCGCTTTGTCGCGCACCACTTCCATCTCGTACTCTTTCCAGCCCAGCAAGGACTCTTCAATCAAGAGCTCATTGGTAGGCGAAGCCTCAAGGCCGCGTTTGCAAATGGTTTCAAACTCTTCCGGGTTGTAGGCAATGCCTCCGCCCGTGCCGCCCAGTGTGAAACTGGGCCGAATGACGGTGGGAAAACCCACTTGTTTTTGCACGCCCCAAGCCTCGTCCATGCTGTGCGCTATGCCTGACCTGGCTGAGCCCAAGCCAATTTTGGTCATGGCATCTTTGAACTTCAAACGGTCTTCGGCTTTGTCAATGGCCTCGGGCGTGGCGCCAATCAACTCGACTTTGTATTTGTCTAAAACACCGTTGCGCCACAAATCAAGCGCGCAATTGAGTGCTGTTTGTCCGCCCATGGTGGGCAAAATGGCGTCGGGTCGCTCTTTGGCAATGATTTTTTCAACCGTTTGCCAAGTGATGGGCTCGATGTAGGTGACATCGGCCGTGGCCGGGTCAGTCATGATCGTGGCTGGGTTGCTGTTGATCAAAATGACTTTGTAGCCTTCTTCGCGCAAGGCCTTGCAGGCCTGTACGCCAGAGTAATCAAATTCGCAGGCCTGTCCAATGATGATGGGGCCTGCGCCAATGATGAGAATGCTTTGAAGGTCGGTGCGCTTGGGCATTTTAAATTTTCTCCATCAGCTTGATGAAGCGATCAAAGAGGTAGGCAATATCGTGCGGGCCAGGCGAGGCCTCAGGGTGGCCTTGAAAGCAAAACGCAGGTTTGTCTGTGCGCGCCAAGCCTTGCAATGTGCCGTCGAACAAAGAGACATGCGTCGCGCGCAAATTGGCAGGCAGTGTTTTTTCATCGACAGCAAAGCCATGATTTTGACTGGTGATGGAGACGCGGCCCGAATCTAAATCTTTCACCGGATGGTTGGCGCCATGGTGGCCAAACTTCATTTTGAATGTTTTGGCACCACTGGCCAAGGCCATAATTTGATGACCTAGGCAAATGCCAAAAACAGGAATACCAGTTTCGATCAATTCACGCGCTGCAGCAATGGCGTAGTCGCAGGGCTGTGGGTCGCCGGGGCCGTTGGACAAGAAGATGCCATCGGGTTTGAATTTCAGAACTTCTGCGGCCGTTGTTTTCGCTGGCACCACTGTGACTTTGCAGCCGCGTTCAGCCAGCATGCGCAAGATGTTTTTCTTAACACCAAAATCGTAGGCCAGAACATGAAAACGGGGCGCTGTTTGTTGGCCATAGCCGCTGCCCAGTTGCCACTGCGTCTGGGTCCATGTGCTGGGCTTGGAAGCGGTGACTTTTTGCGCCAAGTCCAAGCCGCTCATGTTCGGGGCAGCCATGGCTGCAGCAACGGCTTGCGCCTTCAATTCAGGCGTCACCACTTGGCCTGCTGCCAAGCCCAAAATGGCGCCGTTTTGCGCACCATGGTTGCGCAGCCAGCGGGTCAATTGACGCGTATCGATGTTGGCAATGGCCACCGTGGCGCTGCCCTTCAAATACTCTGCGAGCGTTTGCGTTGAGCGGAAATTGCTGGCCACTATAGGCAGATCTTTGATAATCAAGCCCGCAGCATGGACTTTGTCAGATTCGACATCCTCAGGGTTGACGCCGTAGTTGCCAATGTGCGGATACGTGAGGGTCACGATCTGCTGACAATAACTGGGGTCCGTGAGGATTTCTTGGTAACCCGTCATGGAGGTGTTAAAGACCACCTCGCCAACAGTTGAGCCAGTCGCTCCAATCGAATTGCCGACAAAGACCGTGCCGTCTGCAAGCGCCAAAATGGCGGGGGGGAAAGTTCCCGAAAGAGACAAAAGCACAGGGTTCTCCGGTATGGTTCGGGTACGCCCCAGAACGCGCAAGACGGACTCACTTTGCGGTTGCTTAGGAAGGGGGTTGACTTGGGTCTAGCCGGTGCGTACAGGTTGATGCGGGAAAGCCTCCCATTATAGCCGTGCGCCCAGCCGCTCTTGTCAAAGCGCTGCTGTGGCGCTGGCGTGCAGGCAAATGGCCGCTGCAGTGGCTACATTCAAAGACTCCTGCCCCCCGGGCTGGGCAATTCTGACGCGCAGATCGGCCCGCGCCAACAAGGCCGGCGTGATGCCCTGCCCTTCGTGCCCCATCACCCATGCGCACAACGAGGGCAGCTGAGCCGCACGCTGCAACTCATGCAGATACGGCCCGGCATGAACGTCCGTGCAAACCAAGGGGATTTGCAATAGATCGAGCGAGTCGGCTGATGCACTTTCAATCAAATCAAGTCCAAAATGGGCCCCCATGGCCGAGCGCAAAACTTTGGGCGACCACAAGGCAGCAGTGCCTTTCAATGCAATGACTTGTCGAAAGCCAAAGGCTGCGGCGCTGCGCAAAATGGCCCCGACATTGCCCGCATCTTGCAAACGGTCTAGCACCACGCTGGGTGCATCCACGGCAAGTTTCGCCGCTGCGGGAAGTTCCAGCAACCAGCCCATCTCGGCGGGCGATTCCAAGCTGCTCAGGGAGGCGAACAAGTCATCCGTCAACACCCAAGTTTCTGGTGCGCAGTCAGCCCACTGTGCGCCTTCGCGAAGCCACAGTGTTTGTGAGAACACCGCCACACGAGGCAGCACGCCTTGCGCTTGCGCGCTGCGGCACAGGTGATCGCCCTCGAGCCAAACTTGGTTTTGTTTGCGATAAGCCTGCGGGTCTTGGATCAAGCGGCGCAGGGCTTTGAGGCGGGGGTTGTCTCGCGAGGTAATGAGATCGTTCATGCACCCTCCCACTGCGCCAGCACTTGGGTCACTGGTGCAAATGTTCGGCGGTGGCAGGGCGACGCGCCGTGCGCTTGCAAGGCGGCCATGTGGGCTTGCGTGCCGTAGCCTTTGTGCGCGTCAAAGCCGTAAAGTGGGTATTGCTCGTGCAATTGCTGGCACAAGTGATCGCGATGCACTTTGGCCAAGATAGACGCAGCCGAGATGGCCGGAACTTTTTGATCGCCTTTGACAATGGCCTGCGCCTGAACGCTCAGCACAGGCAATCGGTTGCCATCGACCCAAACCATGTTGGGCTTCAAGCGCAGGGCATGCACCGCCCTTTGCATGGCCAAAAGTGTGGCCTGCAAAATATTGAGTTGGTCAATTTCTTCCACGCTGGCCTGTGCAATGGCAAAGCACAAAGATTTGGCGCGGATTTCGTCAAATAATTTTTCTCGTCGCAGTGCGCTGAGTTTTTTGGAATCTGCCAGGCCTTGGATGGGCTGGCGCTCGTCCAGAATCACAGCAGCAGCCACCACAGGCCCGGCCAGTGGCCCACGGCCCGCCTCATCCACGCCGGCCAGCAAGCCAAGCGCTTCCCATTTGAGCGCCCCTTTAGCGGCGTTGAACCAAGGTTTGGATGACATCGGCTGACAGGGTAGGTGTATCACGCAAAAGTGCGTGGTGCAGCGCCTCAAAGCGCAAGCTCAATGCCTGCGCTTTGTCTGGCGCGTCCAGCCACTTGAGCAGGGCTGGCGCGAGGTATTGGGGCGTGGCCTGGTCTTGCAAAAATTCAGGCACCACAAAGTCTTGGGCCAAGATATTGGGCAATCCGATCCAGGGTTGAAGCTGTTTGCCTTTCATGATTTGCCAACTCAGCCGGTTCATGTTGTAGGCAATCACCATGGGTTTTTTAAATAGCGCCGCTTCCAGCGTGGCGGTACCACTGGCAATCAAGCTCACATCACAAGCGGCCAAAGCAGCGTGTGACTGGCCTTGCAGAATTTGAATTTCGATTCCCGCATCGAGCTGCGCTGCGAGTTCATGGAGACGGCTTTTGTAGGCTGGCAGGCAAGGCAACACAAACTGCAAGCCTTTGCGCTGTCGATGCAATTGCTGCGCTGTTTGCAAAAACCGCTCGGCCAAATAAGCGATCTCCGAAGCCCTCGAGCCGGGCAGCAAAGCAATCACGGGGCGCACAGGGTCCAAACCCAAACTCAACTTGGCTTGGTGCGCATCAACCTTCAATGGAATGGCTTGGGCCAAAGGGTGTCCCACAAATGTGGCAGCAACGCCATGCTTGTGCAACAACGCAGGCTCGAAGGGGAAAATGCACAGCACATGGTCCACACTTCGACGAATTTTTTCAATGCGTTCAGCACGCCAGGCCCAGATGGATGGGCATACAAAATGGGCGGTTGGAATGCCATTTTGTTTCAAATCGCAAGCTAAATCGAGATTGAAATCGGGGGCATCCACACCGATGAAAACGCTTGGACGGTCTATGAGCAAGCGGGCTTTGAATTGCTTTCGAATGCCCACAATCTCGCGGTAGTGGCGCAGCACTTCGACGTAACCGCGAACGGCCAATTTCTCGGATGGCCACCAGGCGTTAAAGCCTTGTGCTTGCATGCGCGGCCCGCCAATACCCTGCATCTTGGCCAAGGGCCAGCGCAAAGACAAACCCTTCATCATCCAACTGGCCAATAAGTCGCCCGAGGCCTCCCCTGCCACCAGGGCAATGGAAAAAGCCCCTGGTGGGGCTTGCAGTGAGGGGGTTTGCGACAGGCTCACAACAATATCAGCGGACTATGCCGCGCTGGGGTGACGTTTGCGCCAAGAAGCTGAGCATCAGCTCGACATCAGGTGCCGCTTGTGGATACGCTTGAGTCAAGTCTGCAATCTGCGCTTGCGCTTGCTCAAGCGTCAAATTTTGGCGGTACAAGCATTTGTGCATGGCCTTGACTGCAGCAATCCGTTCTGGCGAAAAACCACGGCGACGCAAGCCTTCAAAGTTCATAGACCTGGCTTGCGCCGGCTGGCCTTGCGCCATCACAAAGGGGGGCAAGTCAGCGAATAAAAGCGTATTGATGGCGGTAAAGCTGTGCGCTCCGATTTTGCAAAATTGATGCACGGTTGTGCAGCCACCCAATATGACCCAGTCGCCCACATGAACGTGCCCAGCCAACTGCGTGTTGTTGGCGAAAATGGTGTGGTCGCCGATCACACAGTCGTGCGCCAAATGCACGTACGCCATGATCCAGTTGTGATTGCCCACACGGGTCTGCGCCAGATCACCGGGCGAACCAATATTGAAGGTGCAAAACTCACGAATGGTGTTGCCATCGCCGATCAAAAGCTCACAGGGCTCACCTGCATATTTTTTGTCTTGAGGAATCGCACCCAAAGAATTGAACTGAAAAATTCGGTTGTCTTTGCCAATGGTGGTGTGGCCTTCAATCACGCAGTGGCTGGCCACTGTGGTACCAGCGTCGATGCGAACATGTGGGCCAATGACCGTGTAGGGACCCACAGTGACGCTGCTGTCTAGCTGCGCTGCAGGGTCAATGATGGCTGAGGCGTGAATGCGCGACATGGTGAGAACCGATCAAGAGACCTTGCGCATGGTGCAAATCAATTCAGCTTCAACCGCCGTCTCCTGCCCCACCATGGCACGTGCTTTGAATTTGAAAACACCGGCCTTCATGCGGCTCAATTCCACTTCCAAAATCAATTGGTCACCTGGCTCAACAGGCCGCTTGAACCTGGCGCCATCGATTCCGGCGAAATAGTAAATGGTGTTTTCATCGGGGGTCTCGTCCAAGGCATCAAAAGCCAGCAATGCAGCTGCTTGCGCCAAGGCTTCGAGCATCAAGACGCCCGGCATGACGGGGCGCTGCGGGAAATGGCCAGAGAAATAAGGCTCGTTGATCGAGACGTTTTTCAAAGCCTTGATCCGAACCCCTTTTTCAATTTCCAAAACCCGGTCGACCAATAAAATGGGATACCGGTGGGGCAACTGCTTGAGAATTTTGTGAATGTCCATCATGGCTGGGGGTCCTGTTCTGGCGGTGGCAGGAGCTGAGCCTCCATCCGCTTGAGTCTTTCACGGAGTCGGTGCAACTGCTTCAAGCTGGCTGCATTTTTCTCCCAGTTTGCATTGTCATCGATTGGGAAGAAGCCGGTGTAATTTCCCGGTTTTGAGATGGTGCGCGTGACCACCGAGGCTGCCGATATGTGCACACCGTCTGCCAAACTCAAATGCCCCAATACGATTGCGCCACCGCCCAAGGTGCAATGCGCGCCAATGCGTGCGCTGCCAGCCACACCGACACAAGCAGCCAAGGCTGAATGTGCGCCAATGTGAACGTTGTGGGCGATTTGAATCAAGTTGTCCAACTTAACGCCGTCTTCAATCACGGTATCTTCCAGCGCCCCTCGGTCGATGCAGGTGTTGGCGCCAATTTCAACATCGTTGCCAATTCGAACTGCGCCCAGTTGCTCAATTTTCTCCCAGGCACCTTGGTGCGGGGCAAAGCCAAAGCCGTCGGCGCCGATCACCACGCCCGAATGAAGAATGCAGCGCTCACCCACCGTGCAAAATTCACCGATCGTCACGCGTGCATGAACACGGGTGTGGGCGCCTACACGAGCCCCACGCTCGATCACACACAAAGGGCCAATCACGGCAGAGTCTGCGACCCACGCCTGCGGGTCAACCACAGCAGATGGGTGGATTGGAGGACCGTTCGATGCGTCTCGATTTTTTTTCCACAACTGCGTCAAACGTGCAAAGTAATGGTACGGCTCGGGTGTGACGATGCAGGCCCCGCGGGCTTTGGCGGGCGCTTCAAACGCAGGTGCAACAATCACGCAGGCAGCCTGACTCTGGGCTAATTGAGATTGGTATTTCGGGTGACTCAAGAAGCTCAAGTCTGTGGGTGTGGCCGTCAACAAAGAGGCCAGTCCTGAAATTTCAAGTTGCCGGTTGCCGTGCAGCGTGCCACCTAAGGTGTCAACGATGTTACCAAGCAGCAGCACAAAACCGGCCCGAGCGCAGCGCTTATTTGGCGCCGGTCACATTGAGTGACTTGATGACTTTGTCAGTGATGTCGTGCTTTGGATTGATGTAGACAGCTTCTTGAAAAATCACGTCGTATTTTTCGGCCTCAGCCACTTGCTTGACAGCGCGGTTGGCCCGTTCGATCACGATTTGCTGCTCTTCATTTTTACGCGTGTTCAAGTCCTCTTGAAATTCGCGGCGCTTGCGCTGAAATTCACGGTCTTGGTCCATCAACTGCTTTTGGCGTGCATTGCGCTGCGACTCGGCCAATGTGGGGGCTTCTTTTTCAAATTTTTCAGAAGCTGTTTTGATGGTGTTGCCCAGGTCCATCAATTCTTTTTCACGGCGCGAGAACTCTTGCTCTAACTTGGTCTGCGCTAATTTAGCTGAACTGGCTTCACGGAAAATTCGGTCCGTATTGACAAACCCAATTTTAAATTCTTGAGCTTGCGCAATAGCAGCCCAGAAGGTACAAGCAACCAGCAAGCCTGCTTGAGAGATGTGACGAAGAGTTTTCATTAAAAGGACGTTCCAATTTGGAATTGCAATCTCTGGATTTTATCCGTAGTCTGACGACGTATCGGCAAAGCATAAGAAAAACGCAAAGGGCCCATGGGCGAGATCCAACTCAGACCCATGCCAACAGACGAGCGAAGCTCACTTAAATTGACTTTTTCATGCTCCCCGTAGGCGCGCCCCACGTCGGTGAAAGCAAACAGCCGCAGGGTCTTGTCGTTCCCGGCCCCAGGAACAGGGAGCATCAATTCGGCGTTCATGACAATTTTCTTGGTTCCGCCCAGGTACAAGTTGTTGGAAGTGTCTGAAGGCCCCAAGGTCGATTGCTGAAAGCCGCGAACGCTGCCCAAGCCACCCACAAAGTAGTTCTTGAACAAGGGGAACGGTCTGCCGCTCAAGCCCTGCCCCCATCCAAGGTCGGAATTGAGTGCTAAAGTAAACTTTTTACTCAAGGGTATGTACTGCTGGTACTGGTAGTTGGAGCGAACATAGCGTGAGTCACCAAACAAACTCATATCGGCATTGAACCGCTGCAATACACCTCGGTTGGGCACCAAGGCGCTGTCGCGACCGTCACGGGCCCAGCCCACGGTCAGGGGCAGTGCATTGCTGGTGTAGCCGAACTGCTGCATGTACTCGACATACGCATTGGGCAAATTATTGCCAGGTCGGATCGCAGTTTGCTCCAAGTTCATGCCAAAAAAGATGGTGTCAATTTCACTGAACGGCACCCCAAAGCGAATGCCGGCCCCGGAACTGACCAAGCTGTAGGCATTCAAATCGGTCAGGTAGGGACGCGTTGTGCGATGGAAAACATCGAATGTTCTAGAAATACCCTCGGGCGTGAAGTAGGGGTCGGTGGTGCTCAAAACCACAGTTCGGTTGTACTTGCTGGTGTTGATCTCTGTGGCCAAATAATTGCCAGAGCCAAAGGCATTTTCTTGCCGTATGCCAAAACTCAAGGCCACTTTTTCGGTCGAAGAAAAACCAGCCCCCAAAGATACGCTGCCAGTTGGCTTTTCGATCACGGTGATGGTCAGATCAACTTGGTCCGCGGTGGCCGGAACCTCTTGCGTGTCAATGTTGACTTCGGTGAAGAAACCCAAACGGTCCACCCGGTCTCGTGACAATCGAATTTTGTCGCCGTCATACCAGGCCGACTCCAGCTGACGAAATTCACGGCGAATGACTTCGTCGCGGGTTCGGTTGTTGCCCGAAACATGGATACGGCGTACGTAAGCTCGCCGGGCTGGCTCGGCCTGCAAAACAAACGACACCCGGTTGTTCAGGCGGTCAATTTCAGGCTTGGCTTCAACGCGGGCAAAGGCAAAGCCAAATTTGCCAAAATAATCGGTGAATGCCTTGGTGGTCTCGGTCACAGTTTCGGCGTTGTAGGCTTGACCCAAACCTATCTTGAGTAAACCTTTGAACTCCTCTTCTTTGCCCAAGAAGTTGCCTTCCAGTTTCACACCAGACACCACAAAGCGCTCGCCCTCCACCACGTTGATGGTGATGAAAATATCTTGTTTATCAGGTGAGATGGCAACTTGCGTGGAGTCAATGCGGAACTCTAAAAAACCACGCGCCAAATAATAGGAGCGCAATGACTCCAAGTCCGCATTGAGTTTGGTGCGCGAGTAACGGTCTGCTTTGGTGTACCAACTGAGCCAGCCGCCAACATCCAAATTGAATTGGTCTTTGAGCGTGTCTTCCGATATGAATTGATTGCCAGTGATGCGGATGTGTTTGATTTTGGAAGGGCCGCCTTCGCTCACTGTGAAGGTCAACTTGACCCGATTGCGCTCGACCGGCGTGACGGTTGTCACAACCTCAGCGCCATACAAACTGCGCGTGATGTATTGCCGCTTGAGCTCTTGCTCGGCCTTGTCGGCCAAGGCTTTGTCAAAAGGCCGCCCCTCAAAGATGCCTACTTCTTTCAAGGCTTTGCCAAGCACATCTTTGTCAAATTCTTTGAGGCCAACCCATTCGACTTCAGCAATCGAGGGGCGCTCTTCCACAATCACGACCAAGACATCGCCTTGGGTTTCAAGCCGCACATCTTTGAACAAGCCCAGCGCAAACAAAGCACGAATGGCCGCGGCGCCTGATTCGTCGTTGTAGAGATCCCCCACGCGAAAGGGCAAGGAAGCAAACACAGTGCCGGACTCTACACGCTGCAGACCCTCCACGCGTATGTCTGCGACCTTAAAGGGCTCGACAGCCCAAGCAGCCAAGCAACTCATGGTGGCAACGGCCAAGACACACAGTTTGTGCCAACGAAATCGGGTGAGTTGAGAGTTCATGCGTTTGAATTAATGATTGCCAAGCACCAAGGCTGGACCTTTAGACGAATTACTGCAAAAAAAGACGGTTGATGTCGTTGAAAAAAGCCAGCGCCATGATGCCCATCAAAAACGCTAAACCGACCTTTTGCAAACCTTGTTGCCATGAGGCAGACACCGGTTTACCCGTCAAAGACTCCCAAAGATAATACATCAGGTGCCCACCGTCCAACATTGGCAAAGGCAACAAGTTCAGCAGGCCCAGGCTGACACTGACCAAAGCCAAAAAAGTTAAGTACGAAACCAAGCCCATTTGGGCCGAGTTTCCCGCCTGCTGCGCTATCGACAACGGGCCACTCAAATGCTGCGAAGAGGCTTGGCCCACGAGCATTTTGCCGATCAAAGTGGCTGTCAGTGCGCCCAGCTGCCCCACCTGCTCGAAGCCCTTGGCGATGCCATCCAAAAAACCCAACCGCGCCCACTGCGCCGCTGGCGCACCACCAATGAAGGCACCCAGGCGCCCATGTGCGGGCTGATCAGGCGGCGTCAGCCACTGCGGGCGCACTGGCAAGGCCATGCGCTGGCCCTGGCGTTCAATCAGCCAAATGGGGTCGGGCTGATCCGCCAAAACGTGCATGCCCCGAATCAAATCACGCAGCTGCTGCGCGTCGATGATGACTTGGCCGCCCACCTTGAGGACACGGTCTCCCGGCTGCAAACCGGCCGCATAGCCTGCCCCACTGGGCTCTAACTGGCCCAATACTGCCGGGGAGAGTGGCCCGCGAAGACCCAATAAGTCCCACTGCGTGCGCTCAGGCTTGGTGCTGGGCAGCGAATCGGTGACTCGCCCTAGCGGCGCTGGCAGCACCAGCTCAAAACTGCCAGCACCATTGGCTTTTTGAATTTGCAAATGCAAAGGCACCCCTGCCAAATCGGCCTGCAAGTAAAGCCAGCGCAAACTTTGAAATTGTTCAATGGGCTGTGGATCCTGCTCGGCCAAGTTGGCCGATAAAACCGTTTCTCCGCCCTGCAAGCCCGCTTTTTCAGCCCAACTGGCAGGCACCGGGCTGGCCAGAATCGGCAGCGCTTGCATTTGCCCCCACCAAGCCAAGCCTGAGAAAATAAGCGCTGCCAGTGCCAAATTGGCCAAGGGCCCGGCCAGCACAATGGCTGCGCGCACTTTGAGGCTCTGCAAATCAAACGCCCTGGCACGTTTTTCGGGGGGCACTTGCGCTTCACGCGAGTCCACCATGCGCACAAACCCGCCCAAGGGCCAACGCCCGATGACAAATTGGGTGTTTTGCCCAAGCCTGGGGTGCTTGGCTTGCCAGCGGCAGATCGGCTTGCCAAACCCGATGGAAAACTCCAACACCTCCACGCCGCAGGCCACGGCCATTCTGTAATGACCGTACTCATGAACTGCTATCAGCAGGCTCAAGGCCACCAAAAAAGCAATCAGTGTCAACAGCATGTGCAAGTGCTTTTCAAACCATGCAGCGCTGAACCAAGGCGGCTGCCTGCGCTCGGCTGCGTTGGTCTAAGGCCAACAAGTCGGCCAGGTTTTGGGGCGCTGCAGGAATCACCTTCGACAGCGTTTCCATGTTGACCTGATGGATCTGATCAAAGCGAATTCTTTTCTCCAAAAAAGCTTCGACTGCAATTTCGTTGGCAGCGTTGAGCACCGCGCTGGTGCCTGGGGCTGCTTTCAAGACCTCCCAAGCCAAACCCAAGCCGGGAAAACGCTCTGGATGGTCATGCGCATCGATGGCCTCAAACGTCATAGGCTTCAAATTGTGAAAATCCAAAGACGAAGCGCCTGAGGCCAGCCGCTCAGGCCAGCCCAAACCATAGGCAATGGGCACGCGCATGTCGGGCGTGCCCAACTGTGCGACCACAGAGTTGTCTTTGAACTGAACCATGGAATGCACGATGCTTTGCGGGTGAATGACCACCTCTAACTGCACTGGGCTGACCCCAAACAAATAGCGCGCCTCGATCACTTCAAGTGCTTTGTTCATCATGGTGGCAGAGTCCACCGAAATTTTGCGGCCCATGACCCAATTGGGGTGAGCGCAAGCCTCCTCTGGCGTGACGCTGCGCAGGCTCGCCACCTCGCGTGTGCGAAAAGGCCCGCCTGATGCAGTCAAGATGATTTTGTCAATCCGGCTGGCCCAGTGCTTCGGGTCTTCAGGCAAGGCTTGGAAGATAGCGGAGTGCTCGCTGTCAATGGGCAGCAATCTTGCACCGCCTTCATTAACTGCGGTCAAGAAAACCTCACCCCCCACCACCAAGGCTTCTTTGTTGGCCAGCAACAAGCGCTTGCCGGCCTTGGCGGCTGCCAAACAAGGCGGTAATCCTGCAGCGCCCACAATGGCGGCCATGACAGCGTGAACATCCGGGTGCGATGCGACTTGGCACAAAGCCTCTGAGCCCCAGAGCACTTGCACTGTCAAGCCTTCAGCCTTGACGCGGTCTGCCAATTGACGGCCTGCGGCCTCATGCGCCATGACTGCAAAGCGAGGTTTGAAAATCGCGCACTGCGACAAAATCAATTCGACTTGCGTGGAAGCCGTCAAGGCAAAAACCTCAAAGCGCTCAGGATGCCGAGACAACACGTCCAGAGTATTGGTGCCGATGGAGCCAGTGCTGCCCATGACCGTGATGTTTTGTTTCATGGATGCTAATTATCAGAGGCTTGAAGGCTTGATCAATGAGACCAACATCATGGCAATGGGCAAACTTGGCAAGAGGGCGTCCAAGCGATCGAGCACACCGCCGTGGCCGGGCAATAGCTTGGAGCTGTCTTTGACACCCGCACTTCTTTTGACCAAAGATTCCACCAAATCACCGACCACGCTCATGGTCGTCATGAACACCAAGCTCAAGATCAACATGCCTGTGCCTTGCGCTGACAATCGAGTGAACAAACTGGCAACAGGCCATTGGTAATGCTGCTCTAAAGCCAACCACGTATAAGACAACACGAACACGCCGACCATGCCGCCTACAACCCCTTCCCAACTTTTACCGGGGCTGATCGAGGGCGCCAATTTTGCAGGGAACCATCGCCCGCCCAAGGCACGGCCAAAAAAGTAGGCCATGACATCGGCGGCCCAAACCAAACACAAAATAGACAACAAAAATGCAACGCCTGTTGTGCGTGCTTGCGCCATGGCCAGCCAAGCCAGCCAGATCAAGCCCAGGCCCACCAACCACCGCGCGGTACGCGGCCACTGCGCCCAACCTGCCACCCCACGCAGCAGCATCCATGCGGTCACACCCACCCAGGCAGCGCCGGCCAGCAACCACACCACAGGGGCGGTAGATTCTGTCCAACCGGCAGCCACCGCCAGTGCGCAAACGCCTGCACATGCAAAGGCAGACAGCACTGCCTTTCTAATGGGCAAGCCATTCAAACGGCCCCACTCCCAAGCGCCCGCCGCGATCAGAACAATGGAGACTGCCAAAAATGGTGTGGGCGAATCGGCAAACAGCGCTGGCAGCAAAACAGCCAGGAGCGCAAGTGCGGTAATGATGCGTTGTTGGAGCATCGAATCAATCGCTCAATTGCTGGGGCCGAATGATTCGAGATCGATGCAGCGTCAAACCGCCATGATCTCGTGCTCTTTGCCTGCCACCAATTGGTCTATTTCAGCAACGTGCCTGTCAGTGACTTTTTGGACATCGGCTTCTGCACGTTTTTGCTCGTCTTCAGAAGCCAGTTTGTCTTTGACCAATTTTTTCACGGCCTCATTGGCATCGCGGCGCAAATTGCGCACTGCGATCTTGGCGTTCTCACCTTCCGTGCGCACCAGTTTGGTCATTTCTCGGCGGCGCTCTTCGCTCATGGCGGGCATGGGCACACGGATCAGATCGCCCATGGACGCAGGGTTCAAGCCCAAGTCACTCTCGCGAATGGCTTTTTCAATTTTGGCCCCCATGCCTTTTTCCCAAGGCTGAACGCTGATGGTGCGCGAGTCGATCAAGGCAACGTTGGCCACCTGAGACAGCGGCACCACGGAGCCGTAGTACTCCACTTGAACGGAATCGAGCAAAGCCGGATTGGCACGGCCTGTGCGAATTTTGGACAGGTTGTTTTTGAAAGCCGCAATGGACTGGTCCATCTTGGACTGCGTGCTGGTCTTGATGTCATCTAAGCTCATGAAATTCTCCAGAGAAAAGCAAGAATCAGGCGTAAACCAAGGTGCCCTCGTCTTCGCCCATGACCACGCGCTTGAGCGCACCATGCTTGAAAATTGAGAACACTTTGACGGGCAACTTTTGATCGCGGCACAGCGCAAATGCAGTGGCATCCATGATGCCTAAATTTTGGGAGATGGCTGCGTCAAAGGTGATTTTGTTGTAGCGCGTGGCTGTGGGGTCGAGTTTGGGGTCGGCCGAGTAAACACCATCAACCTTGGTGGCTTTGAGCACCAACTCGGCGCCAATTTCTGCGCCGCGCAAAGCCGCAGCCGTGTCGGTCGTGAAAAATGGGTTGCCCGTGCCGGCCGCGAAAATCACCACTTTGCCTTCTTCCAAATATTGCAAAGCCTTGGGCCGGATATAGGGCTCAACCACTTGCTCAATGGCAATGGCGGACATCACGCGCGCGGTCAAACCAGCTTTGTTCATGGTGTCTGCCAAAGCCAAGGAATTCATCACTGTGGCCAACATGCCCATGTAATCAGCAGTAGCCCGGTCCATGCCGACCGAGCCGCCAGCGACACCGCGGAAAATATTGCCACCGCCAATGACAACAGCCAACTCAATGCCCAAGCGGGTAACTTCGGCAATTTCTTCGACCATGCGCACGATGGTGGCGCGGTTGATGCCAAATTGATCATCGCCCATCAAAGACTCGCCTGACAGCTTGAGCAAAATACGCTTGTGGGCTGGTTTGGCGATGGTCATGACAGGCTCCTTTTGAATTTCAACTGAAAGTTTACTGGGGAAATGCCCTTACGGGCCAAATCCGAAGGCCCCGTGAGGGGCACTTGTGAATTAAGCCGCGCTTTGGGCCGCAGCGACTTGGGCGGCAACTTCAGCAGCGAAATCGTCGACCTTCTTCTCAATGCCCTCGCCCATCACATACAGAGTGAAAGCTTTGATTTGAGTGGCTTGGGCTTTGAGCATTTGTTCGACCGTTTGTTTGTCATTCTTAACAAACGCTTGGTTGAATAAAGAGACTTCTTTCAAATACTTTTGCACCGAGCCTTCGATCATTTTGGCAGCAATATCAGCTGGCTTGCCTGATTCGGCGGCCTTGGCAGTGGCCACAGATCGCTCTTTGGCGATCAAATCGGCTGGCACTTCAGCGCTGCTCAAAGAGACAGGCTTCATGGCGGCAATGTGCATGGCAACGTCTTTGGCTGCAGTGTCGTTGCCTTCAAATTCCACCACGACCCCAATGCGGGTGCCGTGCAAGTAAGAGGCCAATTGAGTGCCGCTGGCGGCGCGCTTGAAACGGCGAAAGCTCATGTTCTCGCCAATCTTGCCAATCAGGCCTTTGCGCACGTCTTCCAAGGTCGGCCCGAATCCATCTTGGCTGTAGCTCAAGAGACCCAATGCAGCCACATCGGCTGGGTTGTGTTCGGCCACCAACTTGGCAGCGGCATTGGCCATGGCCAAGAAGCTGTCGTTTTTGGTCACGAAGTCGGTTTCGCAATTGACCTCGATCATGGCGCATGTTGCGCCTTGCATGCAGATGCTCACGACGCCTTCAGCGGTCACGCGCGAAGCGGCTTTGCCTGCTTTGGTGCCCAGTTTGACACGCAGCAACTCTTCGGCTTTGGCCATGTCGCCTTCTGCTTCGGTCAATGCTTTTTTGCACTCCATCATGGGGGCATCGGTTTTGGCGCGCAGTTCAGCGACCATGCTTGCGGTAATTGCAGCCATTTTTGTTTCTCCGTCTACAGTTCAAATCAAATTAAAGTCAGCTTAAAAAAAAGGGGCAAGAAGCCCCTTTCAATCAGTCTTGTAGGCCTCAAGCGGCCGCCTCTTGTACTTCTACGAATTCGCCTTCGCCTTGCGCTGCCGCAACGGCTTTGACCACGTCGTTGACCGCATTGGCACGGCCTTCGATGATGGCATCTGCAATGCCGCGAGCGTACAAGGCGACCGCTTTTGAGGAGTCGTCGTTGCCAGGAATCACGTAATCAATGCCTTCGGGCGAGTGGTTGGAATCGACCACACCGATCAAAGGAATGCCCAGTTTTTTGGCTTCGGCAATGGCAATCTTGTGGTAACCCACATCGATCACGAAAATTGCGTCAGGCAAGGCGGCCATGTCTTGGATGCCGCCAATGTCTTTTTCAAGCTTTTCAATTTCGCGCTTGAACATCAATTGCTCTTTTTTGCTCAGGGTCTCTAAACCCACTTCTTGCTGCACCTTCATGTCTTTAAGGCGCTTGATCGATGTTTTAACGGTTTTGAAGTTGGTCAGCATGCCGCCCAACCAACGTTGGTCGACAAAAGGCACGCCAGCACGATTGGCCTCGGTGGCAACCGTTTCGCGGGCTTGGCGTTTGGTGCCGACCATCAAAATGTTGCCGCGATTGGCCGCCAATTGCTTGACGAACTTGGTCGCTTCCTGGAACATCGGGAGCGATTTTTCCAGGTTGATGATGTGGATTTTATTGCGGTGACCGAAGATGAACGGGGCCATCTTGGGGTTCCAAAAGCGTGTTTGGTGTCCGAAGTGGACACCGGCTTCCAGCATTTCGCGCATGGTAACGGACATGGTTTTTCTCCAAAGGTTAGGTCTAAAATCCAGTTCACCGATCGCTTGCGGGCTTTTCATTTGAAAAAAGCCAACAAGCAACACCTTGAAGGAACTGGTTTGCGAGTGGTTTGCTTAGAGGAAAAGCCTGCTAAGCCGCTCGATTATAGCACCCAAACTGCGCTGCCCCATCCACCACGACCCACAGCCACACCCTTAGAAAGCACACCCCATGCGCGCAGACCTGATTGCCACCCTGCAGGCCATTGCAGCCCACACCACCACAGCGCAAGCCCAGTGGGAAGAGTGCCAAGCCATCGCTCAAAGCGCGGCCTGCCAGAACGTTTTCATGCAACTTGAGGGCCCCCAAGCGCCAGCGGCTTTGGCTGCACCGGGCATTGGAAAATCCGCCTTGGCAGGGCTGCCCTTTTCGGCCAAAGACCTGTTTGACGTGGCGGGCAGCGTCACGCAAGCCGGCTCCGTGGTGCTGGCAGACCGGCCGGCAGCTGCGCACGACTGCCCCGCAGTGGCGCACATGCGCGCGGCCGGTGGCAGCCTGATTGGCCGCACCAACATGGTGGAGTTTGCATTTTCAGGGGTCGGCATCAACCCCCATTACGGCACACCTGCCGCTTGGGATGCGACAACAGACCAGCGCGTTGACGCGGCGGGCGAAGCACGCGTACCAGGCGGCTCTTCTTCTGGCGCGGCCGTCTCGGTGGCCACCGGTGCCGTGTTCATTGCGCTGGGCTCCGACACCGGCGGCTCGATTCGGATTCCGGCCGCGCTCAACGGCTTGGTGGGCTTTAAAAACACGGCCAGGCGGGTTTCCACGCAAGGCGCGGTGCCCTTGTCAACCACCATGGACACGGTTTGCGCCATGACACGCAGTGTGCGCGATGCCGTGTTGGCCCATGAAATTTTGGCTGATCGCAAAGTAGCTCGCGCCCACAAACCGCTGAGTGCCTACCGCTTGGCTGTGCCCAGCACTTTGTTTTTAGACGCCATGGACAAAGGCGTGCAAGTGGCTTGGGAGCGCAGTTTGAAAACTTTGCGCAGTGCAGGCGCGCAGCTGGTTGAAGTGCCCATGCTGGAGCTCAAATCTTTGGCAGGTTTACTGGCCACCGGTGGTTTCAGTGCGGCCGAGAGTTTCACTTGGCATCGCTCTTTGATTGAACAGCACCACAGCCAGTACGACCCGCGCGTAGCGCAGCGCATTTTGCGAGGCGCCAACATGAAGGCGTTTGAATATTTGGATTTGCAAAAGGGCCGCACGCAGTGGATTGCGCAGATGCAATCGGCCTTGAGCGGGTTTGATGCAGCCTTGTCACCCACGCTGCCAATTTACGGACCAAGCATCAGCAGCATGGCGCCTGGTGAACAACGTGACGAGGCCTTTTTTGCAGCCAATGCTTTGCTGCTGCGCAACACCAGTGTGATCAACACGCTAGACGGCTGCGCCTTGTCGCTGCCCTGCCACATGCCAGGTGAATTGCCCAGCAGCATGATGGTCTGGCAAGGGCCCATGCGCGACGACGATGTGCTGAACATTTCTTTGGCCATCGAAACTGCTTTGAGGGCCATGTGAAAAAATTAGGGACCAGCCTGCCCTGCCATCTGTTTGGCGTGCAAGCCACGCGCGAACTAGAGCGCTTGGCGCAGTTGCAAAAAGCCTCGCACAAGGGCCCGAGTTTGATGGCCATGGCCGGCTTGTCCGTGGCCAAGTTGGCCATGGCTTTGAAGCCCCATGCCAATTGCTATTGGGTGCTGTGTGGGCCCGGCAACAATGGTGGCGATGGCCTGCATGCGGCCATGCATTTGCACCAATGGGGCATGAACACCCAAGTGATTTTGTGGCCCACCGAACAAGCGCGGCCGCCTGACGCGGCGCAGGCGCTGCAGCAGGCGCGTGATGCGGGAGTTCAATTTTTAACTTCGTTGCCGCCCCATGCACCGGCCAGCGATTTGTGCATCGACGCTCTCTTGGGCATCGGTGCAGCGCGCGCGCTGACGGGCGAGATGGCGCGCTGGGTTGATTGGATCAACCACTCCTTGGCGCAAGTCTTGTCGGTCGACTTGCCCACGGGGCTCGATGCCGACACGGGCTGCGTTCAAAGCCCCAATGCATCAGGCAACCCTGTTTGTGTGCAAGCCCAGCACACCCTGATGCTGCTGAGCGCCAAACCCGGTGTTTTCATGGCGCAGGGCCGCGACGCTGCAGGCAGCTTGTGGCTAGACACCTTGGGCACGGATGAACTTCAAAGCCAGGCCCAAGCTGACGCTCGTTTGAACACCAAGCAAGGGCTTCCTGCTGGTTTGCTGGCGCACACGCACGCCAGCCACAAAGGCTCTTGGGGAGATGTGGCGGTGATTGGCGGCGAATCAATGGCGGTGCGCGGCATGGGCATGACGGGAGCAGTCGATTTGGCCGCCAGCGCCGCTTTGCATGCCGGCGCAGGAAGGGTCATGAGTTGCTATCTCACACCCACACGCCCAGCGACTGGTTCACCCCCCCCAATTGCCATGCCAACGGTGGACATCGCAGGCTACGAGCCGGGCGTGATGCGCCGCCAATTGGAAGCTTTGAATTTGCGCGAACTCACGGTGCTGTGCGGCTGCGGTGGCGGCCAAGTGGTGCGTGCGCATTTGCCGCGGATCTTGCAGCAAAGCCCTGAACTGGTCTTGGACGCCGATGCTTTGAACGCCATTGCACAAGACCCTTGGCTCAAAGACTTGCTGCGCCAGCGCAGCGCTAAAAAATGGCACACCGTATTGACGCCCCACCCTTTGGAAGCTGCGCGCTTACTCGGCTCAAACACGGCCAGCGTGCAGCACGATCGACTGCATGCAGCTCAACAATTGGCTGACGACTTGCAATGCGTGGTCTTGCTCAAAGGCTCTGGCAGTGTGATCGCGGCACCCCATGAAACGCCCGTCATCAACCCAACGGGCAATGGCCGTTTAGCCACAGGAGGCACGGGCGATGTTTTGGCCGGCTTGCTCGCGGCCCGCATGGCGCAAGGGCTTGCGCCCTTTGCCGCGGCCTGCATGGCGGCTTTTGAGCATGGCGCGCTGGCCGATGCCTGGCCTGAAAATTTAGCCTTGACTGCCAGCGCCTTGGCTGAAAACCTGCGCTAACTTGCAGTCAAGCTTGGGCCTTAACCTCTGCCGGCAAACGGCATTTTGGTGGCCATCACGGTATGGAACATGACGTTAGCCGACAAGGGTAAATTGGCCATGTAAACCACCGACTGACCGACAACTTCAACGTCCATCAAGGGCTCAATCCCAATGCTGCCGTTGGCCTGGGGAACGCCCTTGGCCATTCGCATGGCCATGGGGGTGGCGGCGTTGCCAATGTCAATTTGCCCCACCGCAATGTCGTACACACGCCCGTCCAGCGAAGCCGATTTGGTCAGGCCCGTGACAGCGTGTTTGGTCGATGTGTAGGCAATGGAGAAAGGCCGCGGTGTGGTGGCCGAAATCGAGCCATTGTTGATGATGCGTCCGCCTTGGGGGGTTTGCTTTTTCATCACGCGAAAGGCTTCGCGAATGCACAAAAACATGCCGGTTAAATTGATGTCGACCACGTTTTTCCAAGTCTCCAAAGGCAGCTCGTCCAAGGGCACTGCCGCTGCACTGACACCGGCGTTGTTGAAGAGCAAATCCAAGCGGCCGTATGTTTGCACGCATTGCTCAAACAAGGCCTTGACGGAGTCTTCCTTTGTCACATCGGTGCTCACCGCCAGCGCGCGTGCGCCACTTGGCGCTTGTGCAACGACTTCTTCTAAATTGGCCAGGCGCCTACCCGCCAACACCACAGTCCAACCGTTTGCCAGCAAGGCCAAGGCTGCTGCGCGGCCCACACCAGAACCAGCGCCAGTCACGATGGCCACTTTGGATGATTGCGTCATGAGAGAAAACTCCTAAAAAAAGAAAAGATATTAACGGCGAGTTTTGCGCGCTTGGCTGGATTTTTTCTTGCCTGCGGGCTTTTTCAATGCGGCTTTGACGGAAGCTTTCACAGATCGGCCAACAGCGTGCGGGACTTGCGCCTTGCGCGGCATGTGCGGAATCGATTTGGCCTTGCCACGGGGGCCAGCGGGGCCGTCGACTGCGCCTTTGTCGCGCATGGCTCTGGTTTGCAAATCTTCACCAGGAGTGATCAATCTGAAATCAATTTTGCGCCCATCCAAGTCAACGCGGCTGACTTGAATTTGAACCCGCGTGCCAATGGCATACCGAATGCCCGTGCGCTCTCCGCGCAGTTCTTGGCGGGCTTCGTCAAAGCGGAAATACTCACCGCCCAATTCGGTGATGTGCACCAAGCCCTCGACGTACAAAGCGTCCAAGGTTACAAAAATTCCGAAGCTGGTGGCCGAGGTGACAACACCGCTGTACTCCTCACCCAAATGTTCCCGCATGAATTTGCACTTGAGCCAAGCTTCCACATCTCGGCTGGCCTCGTCGGCGCGCCTTTCGTTGGCGCTGCAATGCAGCCCTGCTGCCTCCCAAGCTTGCTGCTCGGCGGGCGACATTTGAATGCGCGGGGGCTCTTGCATCTGCACGCCCGACTTATTTTTTTGCAGACGCTTGGTTAGCTTGGCATGCGCTTCACCCGGCAAAGGCAAATTGGGCAGCTGGTATTTTTTATGCGCCAAGATGGCTTTGATCACCCGGTGCACCAACAAATCAGGGTAGCGCCGAATGGGGCTGGTGAAGTGGGTGTAGGCGCCGTAGGCCAAGCCAAAGTGGCCGCTGTTGATGGGCGTGTAAATGGCTTGCTGCATGGAGCGCAGCAGCATGGTGTGAATTTGCTGAGCGTCGGGACGGTCTTTGGTGGCCTGCGCAATTTGTTGAAATTCGCCAGGCTTGGGGTCATCACTCAGTGCAACGCCAATGCCCAAAGCCTTCAAGTAGGTGCGCAAGACCTCTTTCTTTTCTGGTGTGGGGCCTTCGTGCACACGAAACAAACCAGGGTGCTTGCCTTCTTGAATGAAATCTGCACTGCACACGTTGGCAGCCAACATGGCTTCCTCGATCAAGCGGTGCGCTTCGGTGCGAACACGGGGCACAATTTTTTCAATGCGCCCGTTGTCATCACAAATGATTTGAGTTTCCGTGGTTTCAAAGTCAACCGCACCGCGCACTGCACGTGAAGCCAACAGCGCGCGGTAGACATCGTGCAAATGGATCAAATCGTTGACGAGTGCTTTTCGCTTGATGGCTTCAGGGCCCTTTGTGTTGGCCAAAATTGCGGCCACTTCGGTGTAGGTGAAACGGGCGTGGCTGAACATCACAGCGGGGTAAAACTGGTAGGCGTGAATATCGCCTTTGGCATTGACCAGCATGTCACACACCATGCACAAGCGCTCGACTTGCGGGTTCAAAGAGCACAGGCCGTTGGAGAGTTTTTCTGGCAGCATGGGGATCACGCGGCGAGGAAAATAGACACTGGTGGCACGGTCGTACGCATCGACATCGATGGCGCTGCCAGTCTCCACATAATGACTCACATCTGCAATCGCAACCAGCAAACGCCAGCCTTTGCCGCGGCCCACTTTGGTCGGTTCGCAATACACGGCATCGTCAAAATCACGGGCGTCCTCGCCATCGATGGTGACCAAGGGCACGTCGGTTAAATCGATGCGGTCTTTTTTGTCTAGCGGCCGCACTTTGTCAGGTAAAGTGCGCGCCAAGCCAAGGCATGCATCTGAGAATTCATGCGGCACGCTGTACTTGCGAACCGCGATGTCAATCTCCATGCCGGGGTCGTCAATTTCACCGAGCACTTCTTTGACTCGCCCCACGGGTTGCCCATAAAGGGCTGGCGGTTCGGTCAACTCCACCACCACCACTTGCCCCGGTTTGCCAAGGCCAATGGCAGTTTTGGGAATCAAAATATCTTGGCCATACCGCTTGTCTTCAGGCGCCACAATCCAGATGCCGCTTTCATGCAACAAGCGCCCGATGATGGGGTGCGGCGGGCGCTCCATGATCTCAACCACGCGGCCTTCGGGCCGGCCTTTGCGGTCTTGCCGAACGATCCGAACTTTGACGCGATCTTTGTGCAAAACGGCGCGCATTTCGTTGGGCGGCAAGAAAATATCGCCCTCGCCATCGTCGCGAATAAAGAAGCCGTGGCCATCGCGATGACCTTGCACACTGCCTTCGATTTCCTCTAGCAATCCACTGGGTGAACTTAATTTTTTGATATACAATCCTTGTTTGGTCCTGAGAGCCCAGGTGGCGGAATTGGTAGACGCACTAGTTTCAGGTACTAGCGAGTAACTTCGTGGGGGTTCGAGTCCCTTCCTGGGCACCAAGTTTAATCAAAGCTGCACACACTGCAGCTTTTTTTGTGTCTTTTATTTTCTCTGACATCAAATCGGGACCGCCACCAAATCGTGTCCATCCACAGCGACGACACGCACCTGCGTGAAGTCGCCCGCTTTGTAAGTCTTGCTGATTTTCTCAGGCGGCAATAAGTGCACGTGTCCGTCAATTTCCGGGGCGTCCGCATAAGACCTGCCCAGCCCCCCTTTGCGGCCCATGGACTGCGCAGAATCAATCAAGACCTGCATGCTGGCGCCCACTCGTTTTTTCAAGCGCTCAGCTGAGACCTCTTCGGCCACTGCCATGAAACGCGACCTGCGCTCCTCGCGCACGGCTTGGGGCAGCATGCCAGGCAATTCGTTGGCAAGAGCGCCCTTCACGGGGCTGTAGGCAAAGCAGCCCGCATGGTCAATTTGCGCGTCTCGCAAAAAGGCCAAGAGATGCTCAAACTCTTCTTCAGTTTCCCCCGGAAACCCGGCAATGAAGGTGCTACGGATCACCAATTGGGGGCAAGTAGCTCGCCAATTTTGAATGCGCTCCAAATTCTTCTCGCCACTGGCTGGGCGCTTCATGCGCCGCAGTACATCGGGGTGGCTGTGCTGCAATGGCACGTCCAAATAAGGCAAGACCAAGCCGGTGGCCATCAGGGGAATGATCTCGTCCACACTGGGGTATGGGTAAACGTAGTGCAAACGCACCCAAGCACCATAGCGTTGCGCGATCTCACCTAAAGTTTGAACCAACTCCAGCATGCGGGTTTTGACTGGACGGCCCTCCCAAAAACCGGTGCGGTATTTCACATCGACACCGTAAGCGGAGGTGTCCTGGCTGATCACCAAGAGTTCTTTGACGCCGCCTTCAAACAGGGCCTGGGCTTCTTTGAGCACATCGCCAATTGGGCGCGAGACCAAGCCACCCCGCATTGAAGGAATGATGCAAAAAGTACAGCGGTGGTTGCAGCCTTCACTGATTTTCAAATACGCGTAGTGACGAGGTGTGAGTTTCAAACCGGCTTGGCCAAAAGCATTGGGCACCAAATCTAAAAAAGGGTCGTGCGGTTTGGGCAGGTAGGCGTGAACCGCATCCATTACCTCTTGTGTGGCGTGCGGGCCGGTCACGGCCAAAACACGGGGGTGAATTTCTTGCACCATATTGCCCCCGCCATCGCCGGTTTTGGCGCCCAAGCACCCCGTCACGATGACTTTGCCGTTGACGCTCAAGGCCTCGGAGATGGTGTCCAAGCTTTCTTTGATCGCATCGTCAATGAAGCCGCAGGTGTTAACGATGACCAGGTCGGCACCCTCGAACGTCTTGGAAGTTTGGTAGCCCTCGGCGCTGAGCTGCGTGAGGATCAGTTCAGAATCGGTCAAGGCTTTGGGACAACCCAAACTGACAAAACCGACTCGGGGCGCGGGTGAAACAATTTCATTCATGCCCGCATTGTCCCAGTAAAACGCTTTCAGCTCTTGATGCCAAAGGCGCCCAGCATGGTTTCTGTTTGCTTTTTCATCTGCTCTTGCATTTGCGTGACGATATTTTTCGACTGATCACCCATTTTGGTTTGCATGGCCATCAAAGAATGGACATTGTTTTCCAAGTAGGCTCCCATGAAACCCTGCATCGCGTGGCCATAAAACCGAATAATTTGGCTCAGAACAGCCTCGGTGAACATCGGAGCACCTGCAGACTCCTCCTCCAAAATGATTTGCAGCAAGATGGCGCGCGTGAGGTCTTCGCCAGTTTTGGCATCTTTCACGCCAAATTTTTGGCTTTCCATGACCAAGCGCTTGATTTCAGAAAGCGTGATGTAACTCGACGTGGTGGTGTCGTACAGCCTTCGGTTGGGGTACTTTTTAATGACCCGAACGCTTGGCGCTGCAGCGCCCAGGGGAGCTGCTGATGTGTCAGGTTTTTTCTTCAAGGTGTCCGCCCTCAATGGAATTGAAAGGATTTTGGCGCAAACATGCTGCGCTGCAACACATTCTAGAGATTTCACGTGAACATTAGCCACAAGGATTTACCCGCAAGGGTAAGCATGGAGTTAAAAGGGGTTTAAAAGGGGACGTTTAAAAGGGTAAAAGGGGACGCTACCCTTTAAATGGGGTTGAGCGAAATTCTCTCCACAATAAATACAAGCCACTCATGACGACAATGCATGCCCCAATGGCCACTGCGCTGTCGGGTAATTGGCCAAATATGAGCCAGCCTCCCAGCGTCATGTAAATGATTTGCTGGTACAAAAATGGGCCCAAAACAGCTGCGGACGCATAGCGGTGCGCCATCGCCGAAGCGGTGTGGCCCAGTCCGCCGGACAAACCAGCGATCAGAATAACCAGCCATGTCTGCCAGCTATCAGGGGTTTGCCAAGACCACAACGCAAACGGGGCCAACAACACTGTAGGCACTGCGGCTGAGGCGAGTTGAGTCACGACAGGATCGTCGCTTCCTGCCAAACGGCGCGTCATCAAGTTAAAGGCTGCATACAAAAAAGCATTCACGATGCTGAGAAAAATTGCGGGATGAAAACCATGACTGCCGGGTCGAATGATGACAAGTACACCAACAAAGCCCATGCAAATTGCAATCCATCGTTTCGCATCAAGCCGTTCATTCATCAACCACGCAGATAGCAGTGCAATCAGCACAGGCACCGAAAACTGAACCGCGCCTGTTTCAGCCAACTGCAAAAACTGCAGTGCAATGAAGTTCAGCCCCGTCATCAGGCCCAACATCAAGCCGCGAAGCAGTTGCAAACGCGGGTTGGTGACAACGAACAAACGCGCGCCCATCCCGGGCACGAAAAAGGCAGCAGTGAAAAGTGTGTGAAATAAGAATCTCAACCACACCACCTGCAACACGGGAAGTGATTGCACCAACCACTTGGCACTGGCATCCAACACAGCGAACATCAGCGTGGTGACTGTCACCAATGCAATGCCAATTTGCCGGTTTCGGGATGAGTCGCTTAAAAGTTTTGACATGGATTTATTTTTGCAAAGCTCTGGCCGATGAACCTAAAGGACAAAAAGTACTTCCAAATGCTTCAAAGAAAGCTTGCGGGCTCGAGTCTGCCACGCGTTAGCGAGACTTTATGGGCTGCAGAAACAAAAAAAGCACCAAGCGGTTGGGCTAAGTGCTTGATATTCGCAAGTCAATCGTCGCAGCATGAGTGGGCAATGCGACATTGAGCTGCTTCCCTTGCTTCTAAGGGCCAGTGCACTCAATTAGTTCGCCGTTGTCCGTGGGGTCAGCAGCGCGCCACTTCTCAAGTACCTTCAGGATCACTCGGTCATGGAACGCATGCTCAATACGCCCTCACCCATCCTTGCCCCGGCGCGATGATGTGCCGCGGTCTTAGGCCGCAATGCCACGGAATTGGCCGTGGCCTTGGCTGACTGATCAAGGATTGAAGCGCTCAAAAAATTGAGCGGGCGAGAGTATTTCGACTCCCTTGTAGGCTTTTACACCCTTCAAATCAGGGTCGCCTGAAATGAGGATAGTTGCACCTGAAACGATGGCGAGCTCAATGAACTTGTCGTCGGTTTTGTCTCGACTGACCGCCACCGAAGACGATATTTCAAAGCGCCGGATTGATTGCGCGATCTGAACCAGATGTAGCAGACGGCCTGATTCACCGAAGTAGCGATCAAACTTGGGCCTGGCAATGCGTGTTTCCAGTTCATGCCAAGTATCCTGATTCTGGGCAATCACGAAATGCTCGATGGCTAGCGCCAGGACTTGAGCGGTCTTTGATTGTGGGAGCAAGCCCGCGCTAATTAAGACGTTGGTGTCTATGATGATGAATGCAGGCTCAGTCTTCATTGAGCATGCGCATGACATCGTCTTCGGTCAAACCTTCTTCAGCCGCTTGATTGCTCATTTTCCCGAGGTGCAAGCGCATCGCCTCCCCCGCATCTTTCCCATGAAGCGGGTAGTTCTCACTAATCAGCGCGGCGACATGCAACGGAATGGTCTGGGTGGATGCCTTGTAGTCCTCGTACGATTGGACGACCGCCACGGGGCGGCCTCTGCGGGTGACCGCGACCGGCTGGCGCTGGGATGCGTCGATCAGCGTGCCGAATTGGTTTTGGGCAGCAAGAGATGTCATAGTGAGCATGTTGATCGCCTCGGTGATTAAGTGTTACAGCCATAATAGCTGTTTCAGCAATTTTGTCAAACCGGTGATCCAGCGAACAGATCTCCAAGGGAGTTGGTATGAGCTTCAGAATAGGCCTGCTCAGACTCATGGCGTGAGCTTGCGCGCGATTGCTTCAAAACATTTTTATGCGACGTTCGCGGGGGAAGTGTTTCTGGCCTAAGAACCAGCCTGCAAAAAATCTATGGATTGAGGCGTTGCCGTATCCATTGGGCGGCTTGCGGTTGCGGCATTGTTCCGGCAGCAACGGCCATCATGAAGTTGATGGCGTCCACCTGATTGAACACTAGCGTCTGGTTGTTGATCATCAAGAACAAGCGACCGATCACCCAAGCAGTACGCTTGTTGCCGTCGTTGAACCCATGGCCGGTGGCGATACCATAAATGTAGGCCACGGCAAGATCGGCAGCGTCTGGCGGTGGGTTACCGTAAGCATCGATATTTTTGGCCCGCTCCAGTGCAGACTCCACGGCGTCGAGATTGCGTATGCCATCCAAGCCGCCATGCACGGCAAGCTGCTTATCGTGAATCGCAAAAACGGTTTCACGCTGCACCCATTGCCAGCTCACTTAGCAAGTACCTTCAGGATCTCGCGGTCATCGTGCATGATCGATTCAGCCAAAGCCATCTGCCGCTCAAATTCAGGGTTGTAAGGCGTGATGCGCATCGCACCGTCTGGCGCTTCGGTCAGATAAAGCGTGTCGCCTTTTTGAACGTTGAGGATGCGCTTTGCCTCCTTGTTCAGGATCAGACCTTCTGATGACCCTACGGTGGTTACCTTGAATGAGAGCATGAAGTTATCCTTAAAACATATAACTTTTATTATATAGCCATCAAGGGATCCCCACTACCTTGACGCCAGTCACCCAGCAACGGAAGTGCCAGGGAGCTTCTCTGCCATTGGCAAATGGAAGAAATCACTTTTGACTATACTGGATAAATGTAAGGGGTATCCACTTAGCTCCAGTTAGTGCAAAATAGCTGGATGGAAACACAGATGGTAACGCCAATTCCACAACTGCTAGAAAGAGTGCGTTACCCCTCCCCCCCTATGTTTCCGTTTTCATTACAAAACTAAAGCAGTAAAAATAAGCCGAATCGAATCCCAGAAAACCTGAGTTTCAATACATTTTCAATAATTGGGGACTTAAGTTAGTTATGGCTCATGAGTAAAGCCAATGAATGTTGGTAGGCGCGATTGGACTCGAACCAACGACCCCCACCATGTCAAGGTGGTGCTCTAACCAGCTGAGCTACGCGCCTACAAATTTAGCCTCGAATTATAGCATCGAAATTTCCGAGCGTCCTCAAAACCACCTGCAGGCATCGTACAGCCCCCGCCTAAATACGGCGTGCCTGCCCTACACCAGGCACGGTTATGACAGCCACCAATGCGCGCTGAAGCATGGCGGCATCGGCAAGCTCTACGGTAAAAGTCATCCATGCCGCGCCTTTGGACGATTGTGTTTGAACGCCAATTACATTCATTTTTTCTTTGGCAAAAACTTCTGAAATATCGCGCAGCAAGCCTTGCCTGTCGACTGCTTCCACCGCCACTTGCACGGGGTACATCAAAGTTTGACCGGCTTTTTGTTGGCCCCAACGCACTTCAATCACACGTTCGGCGTGTTTGGTGGCCACGGCCTTGAAGTTGCTGCAGTCTTGCCGGTGGATGCTCACGCCTTTTCCGCGCGTCACAAACCCACTGATGGCGTCGGGTGGCGCGGGGCGGCAGCAGCGTGCCAATTGCGTGAGCAATGAATCGACCCCGACCACCAACACGCCGGAGGTGGTTTGTTTGGGTTTGTTTTTTGATTTTTTAAGCAGAACGAAATCGTCGGCCTGCATGGCGGGCTCGGGCGGCCTGAGGAACACTTCAATGTTGCGCAGCGAATATTCGTCTTTGCCAACCAACTCAAACAAGGCTTCTGAAGATTTGAATCCCAAATCATTGGCCAGGTCTTCTAATTTGAGTGCCGTCTTGCCTTCGCGCTGCAAAATTTTCTCAACCGCCTCGCGGCCTTTGACGGCATTTTCGTGCGTGATTTGGGCATTGAACCAAGCGCGCACTTTGGCCCGTGCACGCGGGCTGACCATGAAGCCCAATTCCAAATTAAGCCAGTCGCGCGACGGGCCTCCTTCTTTCACGGTGGTGATTTCAACGGTCTGCCCATTTTGCAAGGCCGTGTTCAATGGCAGCATGACCCCATCGGCTTTGGCGCCTCGGCAGCGGTGGCCCAAGTTGGTGTGTACGCTGTAGGCAAAATCAATGGGCGTTGCGCCGCGCGGCAATTCGACGATGGCTGCATCTGGCGTTAAAACATAAATGCGGTCATCAAACAGGGCCTCCTCTTGGGGGCTCTTGGCATTGTGCGCATTGGCTTGCCCTGACCCAGAAGCAAGCTCACGCTCCCATGCCAGCAACTGCCGAAGCACAGCAATTTTGGCGTCGTAGTCGCTGCTGGCGGTAACCCCTGCATACCCTTTGGCACCTGCTTCTTTGTAGGCCCAATGCGCCGCCACGCCGTGCTCGGCGTGATCGTGCATGGCTTGGGTGCGAATTTGAACTTCAATCGGACTGGCTTGCTCATCTCGCACCACAGTGTGCAGCGACTGGTAACCGTTCTGTTTTGGCTTGGCGATGTAGTCGTCAAACTCGGTGGTGATGGGCGCGTAATGCGAATGCACCCAACTCAAGGCTTCGTAACAATCTGCCACATTGGGCACGATGACGCGCAAGGCTCGAATGTCAAACACGTGATCAAAATCAAGTGATTTGCCGCGCATTTTTTTGACAATACTGTAAATGTGTTTGGGTCGCCCCTGCAAAGTTGCACGCACGCCTTGCGCGGCCAAAGCCTGCTGGACTTGAAAGCGCAGGGCTTGCATTTTTTCTTCACGCTCACCGCGTTTTTCATCAAGCAACTTGGCGATTTGCTTGTAGGTTTGCGGCTCTATAAATCTGAAGGACAAGTCTTCCAACTCCCACTTGATGTCCCAAATGCCCAAGCGGTTGGCCAAAGGCGCGAAGACTTGCAAAGACTCGCGCGCCAAACTGAGGGGAACTTCTTGCTTGCTGGCCGCGTAATGGCGCAGCGTCTGAAGGCGTGAGGCCAAGCGCAAGATGATCACGCGCAAATCACGGCTAAAGGCCAGCAGCATCTTGCGCACGTTTTCTGTTTGCGCCCGCGGGTCGTCTTGCAACTGCGCTGTTTGCGCTGCATTTCTGGAAAGCCGCTGGACTTCGACCAACTTGGTAGTTTCAATGGCCAAGCTGGCAAAACTCTCACCGAAAGTTTTGGCGATGGTCTCGTAGGGCCGGCTTAAATGGGGGCACGCATAAACCAAATAACTGGCCGCTTGCACGTCTTGGGCACTGCCGATGGCTTGCAAAATAGCCACCACGCCATCAGCGTGGGCCAAGATGTTCTCGCCCGTGTCGAGTGTTTCGCCGGCCAAAAAAGGCTGGGCAAAAGCACGCGCTCGGTCAAGGGCAAGCAAGTCCGGGTCAGTCATGTCTTTGCGTCAATCTGACTGACTTAAAAACAGCTGCACCGCACTGATTTGTCCAGGGTCGATCAAGGTGGGGGCATGCCCTACTCCCGCAAACTCCACGCATTGGGCCTTGGGGCCGCGCTCGCCCATGGCCCGCGCGGTCTCTAGGCTGAGCAAGTCGGAGTCAGCGCCTCGAATCAACAAAGTGGGTACTTTGATTTGGTCATACATTTGCCACAAAAGAGCTTCGCCTGCAGCTGCATCTTCCATCGTCATTTTTCTCACCGATTGGCCCAAAGCCGGGTCGTAGTGAAGCGTCACGGCGCCATCGGGCAATGGCCGCACCATGTGGCGCGACAAATTCAGCCAGGCTTCAGGGGTGTGCGGCCCGAAAGATTGCGAGACCTGCCACATGGCATCGGATGCTTCTTGCAAATTGGCAAATCGCCCCGTTTGCCCCACATACTGCTGCATTCTTTGAATCGATGACCATGCAATGGCAGGGCCCACATCGTTCAAAACCAAATGCTTCATGCGCAGGGGCAGCTCTTGCGCGGCCAGCACCAAGCCGATCAATCCGCCCATGCTGGTGCCAACCCAATCGATTGTTTGCAAGGCTGAGGTCTGCCGCAAGTGGCCCAGCAAAGCCGCCATGTCAGCAGCATATTGCGGGATTTGGTAGGCCAGTGGGTCTTGCAGCCAGTCGCTTTTGCCTCGGCCCACCACGTCGGGGCAGATCACGCGCAGGGGGGGCAAGCCTTGAGCTTTAGCTTGGTCTATCAAGGCTTGTGCCAAGGTATCAAAGTCGCGGCCTTGCCGAGTCAGCCCATGCACGCAGACCACGGCATGGCTGGCTTGGGGGTCGCCCCAAGCGTGGTAGGCCATTCGGTGAAGGCCTTGGGCGTCTGGGCAACTGACAAATTCAAGAACAGGTTCGGTCATGGGCAAATCATTTAAAAAATACGTTGTCAGCTGGATGTGAAACTGGCACGCGATAATGAACTTTTGACCATCGTAATGGATTCGGAGAACACATCATGCTCAAAGGCAAAACAGCACTCGTCACAGGTTCAACCAGCGGCATTGGCCTTGGCATTGCCAAAGCCCTGGCCGCGAAAGGCGCCAACATCGTTTTAAACGGCTTTGGTGACCACGCAGGGCCGCACGCCGAGGTTGCCGCTCATGGCACGCAGGTCGCCTATCACGGCGCCGACATGAGCCGCCCCGATGAGATTCAAGCCATGATGTCGTTTGCTGCAGAAAAGTTTGGCCGCGTCGATATTTTGGTCAACAACGCAGGCATTCAGCATGTGGCTCGTGTGGAAAATTTCCCGATCGAAAAATGGGACGCGATCTTGGCCATCAATTTGTCCAGTGCCTTTCACGCCACTCGCTTGGCTTTGCCCGCCATGCAAAAAGCCAATTGGGGCCGCGTGATCAACATTGCTTCGGTGCATGGTTTGGTGGGGTCGGCTGAGAAGTCCGCTTATGTGGCGGCCAAGCACGGCATTGTGGGCTTGACCAAAGTCACGGCTTTGGAAAACGCCACCTCGGGCGTCACGTGCAATGCCATTTGCCCTGGCTGGGTGCTCACGCCCCTGGTGCAAAAACAAGTTGATGCCAAAGCCCAAGCGTTGGGTCTCTCTAACGAAGACGCCACCAAATTGCTGCTGGGTGAAAAAGAGCCTTCCATGCAGTTCACCACGCCCCAAGAGTTGGGTGAATTGGCTGTGTTTTTCTGTTCAGCTGCCGGCAACAATGTGCGCGGTGTGGCTTGGAACATGGATGGGGCTTGGGCGGCGCAATAAAGGACAAGCCTTCTGCTCTTTAGCGGTACATAAAACTTAAGAAGCAAGCCCTAGGCTGACTTGGTTATTCAGCAAAAATTTCTTCCAAAGTCGCCAGCATTTTTTGCTGGGTACTGGCAGGCAGACGACCCAGTTTTTTAACCAAACGGGCCTTGTCTACCGATTGAAATTGATCAATCAAAATTCGCCCCGCTTCACCATTGCCAGTCTTCGTCGCCTGTCAAGGCTTGATCGCCCAACACCAACTCGTCATCACCCGCTTGCGCAATGGCCTGCGCCGAAGCAGCCCAACCCTCGCGCACGCGAGGCTGAGGCTTGCACAGAACCAAACTGCCATCACGCACTTCAATTTCCGCCTCATCCTGCAAACCCACTTGAGCGAGCAAAAGTTTGGGGATGATGACCCCTCGTGAATTTCCAAATGACCTGATGGTGACTTGCATGAAGCTGCTCCGCAGTTGACTCAAAGAGACAGACTGTTATATCAATTTAATAACATCGTCAACAGCACGGGCAGCACCGATAAGGGGTCATGCCCTTCAAGCCTTGTGCAGCAAAACCACTGCCCGCGCCTGCATGCACAAACCTTCGCCCACTGGCCCCATTTTTTCAGCGGTCTTGGCCTTCACATTGACCTGCGCCAACGTGGTCTTGAGGATCTTGGCGATCGACTCGCGCATGGCCAAGATGTAGGGCGCCAACTTGGGCGCTTGGGCCATCACGGTGCAATCCAAGTTACCTAAAACCCAGCCCGCGTCTTGCACACTTTGATACGCTTTGGCCAAGAGCAGGGCCGAATTGGCACCCTTGTACTGCGCATCGGTGTCTGGAAAATGCTGCCCAATGTCACCCAAAGCGGCTGCACCCAAGAGCGCATCTGTGATGGCGTGCAAGAGCACGTCGGCATCAGAGTGGCCCAGCAAACCTTTTTCAAACGGCACCGTGACACCGCCCAAAATCAAGGGCCTTTGCGCCACCAAAGCGTGGACATCCCAGCCCTCACCAATGCGAATGTTCATGAACGACTCCTGAGCAAGGCCTCAGCCAATGCAAAATCTTGCGGGTAAGTGACTTTGAAATTGTGTGGGCCGGCGCTGACCAGCAAAGGCGATCGGCCGGTCAACTCGATGGCGCTGGCTTCGTCGGTGATGCCCTCAAAACCGGTATCGGCTTTGGCCTCCAAAGCGGCGAGCAGCTCGCCCGCGCGAAACATTTGCGGCGTTTGTGCCAGCCATTTGTCGGCGCGCGCCAGCGTGGTGCTCACGCGCCCTTGCACAGCCACCTTCAGGGTATCGGGCAAGGGCAAGGCCAACAGGCCCCCCACCGGGTCGCTCCAGCAAGCGTCAATCAAGCGGTTGATGTCCTCAGGGGTGACCAAGCAGCGCGCTGCGTCGTGTACCAAAATCCAATCTTGTGGGCGCACCACTTCTGGAGCATGGCTCAGCAGGCTTCGCAGCCCGCTGCAGACGCTTTGGGCTCTGCTGCTGCCCCCGCATGCAAGCCGATGAAAGTGGGCCGGCCAGACGGGCGCCAGAGGCCATGGATGCGTATCACCTGGGGAGAGCACCAACCAAGCCGCTTGAATGCGTACAACAGCGGCCAGGGCCTGCACCGTGTGCATCACCATGGCCTGACCCGCCAAAGGCTGGTACTGCTTAGGCTCAGAAGTGCCTGCCCGCGTGCCAGTACCTGCGCAGGGGATCAGCGCAAAGCAGCGCGGCGCATCGGGGCTGGAGCGTTCCTTGGGGGGCACTTGCGACATGTCGTTGAAGGTGAATTAAGCAGAAATTACTGGGCTTGCAAGCAGACATTCTAAAATCAAGGCCAGAATTCGTTTTTAACACCCCCTCCCATGCAACTCCCGCCACTGAGCCTTGGCAAGCGCTACACCCTGCCCCGCCCCCTGGGATCGGCCGATGCCGTGCTCTTAGCGCAACTGGGCGAGAGAGAAAAAGCAGCAGGCCGTTTGACGGCGGTGGTCACGACCGATGCCAGCGACGCGCAGCGCTTGATCGATGAAATTGCCTTTTTTGCGCCTTCGCTGCGCTGCGCGGTATTCCCCGATTGGGAAACCTTGCCCTACGACACGTTCTCGCCTCATCAAGATTTGATCAGTGAGCGGCTGGCCACCTTGTGGCGCATCAGTCAAAGAAGTCAAGAGCAAGGTGTCGATTTGGTTTTGATGCCTGCCACAACAGCCTTGTACCGTTTGGCGCCCCCGGCCTTTTTGGCTGGCTACACGTTTCAATTCAAAGTCAAACAGAAACTTGATGAAGCCAAATTCAAAGGGCAATTGACATTGGCGGGCTACAGCCATGTGAGTCAAGTGGTCAGCCCAGGGGAATATGCTGTTCGCGGCGGTTTGATCGATCTGTTCCCCATGGGCTCGGCCGTGCCCTACCGCGTGGATTTGTTTGACAACGAAATTGATTCGATCAGAACTTTCGATCCTGACAGCCAGCGCAGTTTGTACCCCGTGCCCGAAGTGCGCTTGCTTCCTGGGCGTGAGTTCCCCATGGACGAAGTTGCGCGGGCCAAATTCAGAAGCCGCTGGCGTGAATTGTTAGACGGCGACCCCACCAAAAGCCGCATCTACAAAGACATGGGCAATGGTGTGGCCACCGCTGGCATTGAGTATTACTTGCCATTGTTTTTTGATGAAACCTCTACCGTTTTCGACTACTTGGGCGCAGGCAGTGGCAACCCCGCCACTTTGGTTTTGCATGGTGACTTGGAACCCGCTTTCCAGCATTTTTGGCAAGACACCAAGGAGCGGTACCGCTTGGTGCAGGGCGATCCGGAGCGCCCGGCCTTACCGCCCGAGGCTTTGTTTTTATCGGCCGAGCAGTTCTACAGTGGCGCCAATCAACATGCGCAATTGTCTTTGCGCCAAGGGGTAGAAGACTCCCCTGACAACGCCTTAGCCCAGCGCCTGCCTGACTTGACCGTGCAGCGCGGCGCGCAAGAACCCTTGGCGCGCTTGCAAGCGCATTTGCGCACTTGCCCTCACCGCGTTTTGTTGCTGGCCGAAAGCGATGGGCGCCGTGAGACTTTGTTGGATTTTTTGCGTGCCAGTGGCTTAGAGCCGCCAGCGTTTGACAGTTTGCAAGAGTTCCTTGGCAGCGATGAAAAACTAGGCATTGCCACTGCCGCATTGAACGTGGGCTTCCACTGGTTTGCTGCTGGCATTGATTTGGTCACAGAGACCGAACTCTTTGCGGCAGGCCCGAGCACCCGTCGACGTAAAAAACAAGAGCAGGTCAGCGACGTAGAGGCCTTGATCAAAGACCTCTCGGAATTGAATGTCGGAGACCCGGTGGTGCACAACGCGCATGGCATTGGGCGCTACCGCGGCTTGGTCAATCTCGATTTGGGGGAAAAAACCCCAGATGGCTTGCCCGCCTTGCAAGAATTTTTGCACCTGGAGTACGCCGACAAAGCCACGCTGTATGTGCCCGTGAGTCAGTTGCAGTTAATTGGCCGCTACACCGGGGTCAGCGCCGACGAAGCGCCATTGCACCGATTGGGCAGCGGTCAATGGGAAAAAGCCAAACGCAAAGCGGCCGAGCAAGTGCGCGATTCTGCTGCCGAATTGCTCAATATTTATGCTCGCCGCGCAGCACGCGAAGGCCATGCGTTTCGCTACAGCCCACAAGACTATGAGGCCTTTGCCAACGACTTTGGCTTTGAAGAGACAGCCGATCAAAATGCCGCCATCCACGCCGTGATTCAAGACATGATCAGCCCCCGCCCGATGGACCGCTTGGTCTGCGGCGATGTGGGTTTTGGCAAAACCGAAGTGGCATTGCGCGCCACATTTGTGGCCGTGACCGGAGGCAAACAAGTGGCCATTTTGGCCCCCACCACCTTGCTGGCCGAGCAACATTTTCAAACACTCAAAGACCGGTTTGCCAAATGGCCCGTCAAAGTGGCCGAAGTCTCGCGTTTTCGTTCAGGCAAAGAAATCACCGCAGCCATGAAAGGCATTGCCGATGGCACGGTGGACATCGTGGTGGGCACGCACAAATTGCTCAGCGAATCTACGCATTTTAAAAATTTAGGCTTACTGGTGATTGACGAGGAGCACCGCTTTGGCGTGCGCCACAAAGAAGCCATGAAGGCCTTGCGCGCCGAGGTTGACGTGCTAACCCTGACGGCCACCCCCATACCACGCACCTTGGGCATGGCCTTGGAAGGCCTGCGAGATTTGAGCGTGATTGCCACCGCACCGCAGCGGCGCTTGGCCATCAAAACTTTTGTGCGCAATGAAGGCATTGGCGTGATACGCGAAGCGGTACTGCGTGAATTAAAACGCGGCGGGCAGGTTTACTTTTTGCACAACGAAGTTGAAACCATTGAAAACCGCAAACAAAAACTCGAAGAACTCTTGCCAGAAGCCCGCATTGCGGTGGCCCACGGACAATTGCCCGAGCGCGAGTTAGAACGCATCATGCGCGACTTTGTGGCCCAGCGCTACAACCTGCTGCTGTGCTCGACCATCATTGAAACCGGCATCGATGTGCCCACGGCCAACACCATTGTGATCTCGCGCGCCGACAAATTTGGTCTAGCCCAGTTGCACCAACTGCGCGGACGTGTGGGCAGAAGCCACCACCAAGCCTATGCTTACCTGATGGTGCCTGAAATTGACGGCCTGACCAAGCACGCAGCGCAGCGTTTAGATGCAATTCAGCAAATGGAAGAGCTCGGAAGTGGCTTTTATTTGGCCATGCACGATTTGGAAATTCGCGGTGCAGGCGAAGTCTTGGGTGAGAGCCAAAGCGGCAACATGCTTGAGATTGGGTTTCAGCTCTACAACGAAATGTTAAATGAAGCTGTGCGCTGCTTGAAGGCCGGCAAAGAGCCCGATCTTCTGAGCCCCTTGTCAGCCACCACCGACATCAATTTACACGCGCCAGCCTTGCTGCCAAGCGACTACTGCGGTGATGTGCATTTGCGCCTGTCGTTTTACAAAAAGCTGGCAACAGCCAAAACCCCAGATCAAATCGATGGCTTGCTCGAAGAAATTGTGGACCGCTTTGGCAAACTGCCACCGCAAGCGCAGACCCTGATCGACGTGCACCGCTTGCGCGTGTTGAGTCAACCCTATGGCGTGGTCAAAGTTGACGCAGCACCCAGCGTGATACAGATCAGCTTTCGAGCCAACCCACCCGTTGAGCCCATGAAAATCATCGAGTTGATTCAAAAAAATCGCCACATTCAATTGGCTGGCAATGACAAATTGCGAATCGAGCGCGAGTTGCCTGACGCTAAGGCCAGGGCGCAAATGGTGCGCGATGTTTTGCGCTCCTTGGGCCAACCCAAAATTGAAACCATACCGGCTTGACTTGGTTCTTGGACTGAACATGACTTTTTTCACTGCACCTGGATTGATCACGCAAGGCTTTGCACCACCATTGAAACTGAATGATTTCAAATTGATCGCGTTTGACATGGACTCAACCCTGATCAACATTGAATGCGTTGACGAAATTGCAGACGCCGCAGGTCGCAAACCCGAAGTGGCTGCCATCACAGAAGCGGCAATGCGAGGTGAGATTGCCGACTACAAAGAAAGTTTGCGCCAACGTGTGGCCTTGCTCAAAGGGGTCAGCCTCGCGCACCTCGAGCAGGTCTTTCAACACCGCTTGCAACTGAACCCTGGAGCGCAGCGTTTGGTTGAAGTTTGCAAAGCATCGGGCATGAAGGTCTTGCTGGTTTCGGGGGGGTTTACCTATTTCACCGACCGCGTGCGTGACCGCTTAGGAATCGATTGGACACGCTCGAATGTGTTGGAAATTTCGGAGGGCTTGCTGACCGGACGCATGCTCGATCAAGCTTGGGGCGACATTTGCGATGGCGAAGAAAAACGCAAAATGCTGCTGCACACTTGCGCGCAAATGGGCATTGACCCCAAGAAAGCCATTGCCATGGGAGACGGCGCCAATGACTTGCCCATGATGGGCGTTGCAGGACTTTCAGTGGCCTACCACGCCAAGCCCAAGGTGCGCGAGCAAGCCATGGTGGCCATTGATCAAGGCGGTTTAGACCGCCTGCTGGAAGTTCTGCTCTGATTCAGGCTTCGAAGTGGTGGCCTTCAAATTCGACGCACTTTGGACTCCCCTGCCTCCACCACAAAACTGGCCAAGGTTTCAATTTTCGTGTCCTTGCGGCGCACATCGTCGACCACACGCAATTGAGTTTTGACTTGTTGGGGGGTGAACTCCACCACACCATAGCCATTGTGATCACTGTCGGCAAAAATGAAGTGCGGATTCTCAGCCAGCCGTGCCGCCAGTTTCTTGTCCCCTCCTGAGCGTGCGGTGATACCGGCGCCGCAGAATTCCACGCCCACTGCCGGCGAATCGATTCGATCAGGATTGGCATGCACATGGCCTACCCAATTTTCATGCACATCACCGCCAAACAAAACAGGGTTTGCCAGTGCATGATCTTGCATCGACTGCGTCATGCGCGAGCGGGCTGCGGTATAGCCGTCCCAGCCATCGTTCCAAAGCAATTGGCCTTGGCCCTGTTTGAAATCCCGGCGGCCAAAAATAGTTTGTTGCCCCAAGACATTCCAAGTTCGCGCACTGCTTTTGGCTTGCGCGAAGGCCTGATCAAGCCACTGCTCTTGCGCTGCGCCCAAGAGCGTTCGCTGCGGGTCTGTCCACGCAGCACAGTTTTCAGGATTGACCCAACTCGAGCCATAAGTGCCGCCTCTGTTGCAGACTTGTCGATCACGGTATTGCCGATCGTCGAGCATGTAAATGTTGGCCAACCGGCCAAACGGCACTTGGCCGTAGATACGCATTTCTACGCCTGTGGACATGCCCGCTAAAGAGCGCGTCAACACACTGGCGCGCAGGGGCATGTGCTCATAGTAGGCTTGGTAGGCGGCCGCCCTTTGTGCAGAAAAATCTACGCTGATGTTGCCGCTTTGCCCTCTGACCAAACCCGCATAGTCATTCGAGACCTCATGGTCGTCCCAGGTCACCAGCCAAGGGCAATGGGCATGCATGGCCTGCAAATCCATTTCGCTTTTATTCAAAGCGTAGCGCCGACGGTAGTCTTCCAGCGTGACGACCCAACCGCCCGTGGGCACGCGCACGGCTTTGACCGCATTGGGGTACTCGTAAATGTAATCACCTAAAAACAAAACCAGGTCCAAGTTTTCTTGGCGCATGTGCCGATAAGCGCTGAAGTAGCCGTGTTCCCAGCGCTGGCAAGATGCGTAGGCTAGGCGCAGTTTGTTGCTCTGCGCCTCGGGGTGTGGAAAGGTGCGCGTGCGGCCTACAGAGCTGTGCGCATCACCCAAACGAAAACGATAAAAAAACCAATGGTCGCTGGGCAAGTTCTGCAACTCCAAATGCACCGAATGCGCCAATTCTGGCAAGGCCAGTACTTGCCCTGTGCGCACATTTTTTTTGAAATTTTCGTCGTCAGAAATTTCCCAATGAACAGAGACGGGGTCTTGCGCAAAATGAATATTGCCAGCCAATGGGTCTGGCATCAATCGAGTCCACAGCACCACCGAATTGTGATTCGGGGAGCCACTGGCCACGCCCAAACTGAAAGGATTGTGTTTGAGCGAATTTTGCGACCATGCGGAACTCGATTGTGTCCATGGCGCTGCCGCGGCCAAGGCCCAATGCAGCAGTTGCCGGCGCGAGGCGGTCTGCACAGACATGCGCAATGTTATGACTTTGAAACTGCTGTGCACATGGGTTTTAACCCAAGGCCTGCGCCAATCTTGAGACACCTTCCAGGATTTTTTCTTCACCCACAGTGGCAAAACTCAAGCGCAAAGTGGCAGGGTCAGAGTCGGCGCAAAAGAAAGGCGCTCCGGGCACAAAAGCCACGCCTTTTTCAATCGCCATTTTGGCAAAGACATTGCCATCTTTGACCTTGCCATGTGCGCCCGTCAGGCGCGCCCAAATGAACAAGCCCCCTTGAGGCTGAACAAAGGCCAGCGCGTCGCCTAAGTTTTGACGCAGAGCGTCTGACATGGTCTGCGCTCTGGCCGCATAGACTTTGCGCACTTTTGCCAAAGTCTCTGGCATGCGCCCTGAGGATAAATATTGCGCGGCAGTGGCCTGTGCAAATGTGCTGGTGTGGGCATCGCTGAACTGCTTGCACATGACAGCATGGCTGAGCAACTGAGGTGGGGCCACCATCCAGCCCACACGCAGGCCAGGGCTTAAAACTTTAGACAATGAGCCGCAATGCACCAAGCAATCACGACTGCCAGGCACTTGCGCACTCATGGCCAACAAACTGGGGGGTGGGGCTTGGCCAAAATACAAGTCTCCGTAAGGATCGTCTTCCACAATCAGGGTCTGGTATTGCACGGCCAATTCCAAAATTCGCTTGCGCCGCTCTGCACTCAAAAGTGCGCCCGTGGGGTTGCCAAAAGTGGGGATGATGTACACAAATTTGGGTCGGTGCTCGACGATCAATTTTTCCAAAGCATCGGTTTGAACCCCATGCGCATCCACAGGCGCAGAAATTAAGTTGGCCCCATACAAGCGAAAGCATTGGATGGTGGCCAAAAAAGTAGGCCCTTCGACGATCACTTTGTCGCCAGGGCCGATCATGGTCTTGCCCATCAAATCCAGCGCTTGCTGGCTGCCGGTGGTCACAATCAATTGATCAGCGCTCAAGTCCTTCACGCCTTTCTCGGTCATGAATTGGGCAAGTTGTTCGCGCAAGGGGCCATGGCCCTCGGTGGCGCCATATTGTAAAGCTGCGCCCGGGTCTTGGCTCAAGGCTTGGTCTGCGGCTTGGCGGATGCCCTGCACATCGAACAAAGCGCTGTCGGGAAAGCCGCCCGCAAAACTGATGATGCCGGGCTTTCCCAGTAACTTGAAGAGTTCACGAATGGCTGAAGTTTCAACATTGTTCAGGCGGTCGGCAAATTGCAAGTTCATGGGGTTTCTTTCTCGGATCTGAATTCATGTATTGTCGCTATTCTGACCTGAATTTAATTTGCATCACCTTCCTTTTGCATTCACATGACTCCTGACCAAACTGAAAGCTTTTTCAAAACCCTGCAAGCGGCCAACCCACAGCCCAATACGGAGCTGGTCTACACCTCAGTTTTTGAGTTGTTGGCAGCCGTTTTGCTTTCAGCCCAAGCCACCGATGTGAGCGTGAACAAAGCCACACTTCAATTGTTTCCAGTGGCCAATACGCCCGAAAAAATATTGGCCCTGGGCCTGGAGGGATTGGAGTTTTACATCAAATCGATTGGCTTGTACCGCAGCAAAGCACGCCATTTGATGGCCACCTGCCAGATTTTGAAGGACCAACATGGCTCGGTGGTTCCACGCACTCGCGAGGCCCTGCAGGCTTTGCCTGGGGTGGGCCGCAAAACAGCCAACGTGGTGCTCAACGTGGCTTTTGGCGAGCCCACCATGGCAGTGGACACGCACATTTTCAGGGTTGGCAATCGCACAGGCTTGGCACCGGGCAAAACGCCCTATGACGTGGAAATGGGCTTATTGAAACGCATTCCCGCAGCCTATTTGGTCGATGCCCACCATTGGCTGATATTGCACGGCCGCTACGTTTGCCAAGCGCGCAAACCACAGTGCGAGAAATGCGCTGTGAGTGCGTTTTGTGACTTCAAGCAAATGGGAACTTCATAATTTACGGGTCTTGCTCGAATGCTCTGCACAATGAGCGCGCCTTGCACCTTCGCCAAGGAGTTGCGATTAGACGATCGGAAGACCCGCTGCAGCGTGCGCTTCCACGCGAATCGAACCTAAAATTTCTCGCTTGAGTTCCATAAAGTGGGGGCTCGTGAGCATGTCAAGCGTGCGCGGTCGCGGCAGGTTAACAGTCCGCTCTAACTTAATCGAGCCAGGCCGGGAAGTCATCACATACACGCGATCGCCAAGGAAAATGGCCTCGTCAACGTCGTGCGTGATGAAGAGCGCCGCGCGTGGACTTGTCTGCCACAGCGCAAGCAGCCACTCCTGCATCGTAGAGCGCGTCTGCGCGTCTAGCGCTCCAAATGGCTCATCCATTAAAAGCACTTCCGGTGTGTTCATCAGCACACGCGCGATTGCAACCCTTTGCTTCATCCCGCCCGATAATTCATGAGGATAGTGTTGCTCAAATCCTCGTAGCCCGACGATGCCGATAAACTGATCTGCGAGGGCTTCGTATGCTTCACGGGGTTGGTTGCGAATTTTGGGACCATACACGATGTTCTCGTAAATCGACAACCAAGGAAACAAAGCTTGCTCCTGGAAAACGACGCCGCGGTCAGGTCCCGGACCTGTCACAACTTTGCCATCAACCAATACAGAGCCTGCACTGGCCTGCTCAAATCCAGCGACTACGCGCAAAACAGTTGACTTGCCACAACCAGAAGGCCCCAGCAAACAGACAATCTCTTGCGGCCCAATGGTCAGAGAGACGTCTGACAACGCCACGGTATGCTTAGCTGAACCGGGTTCTGCAAACATTTTTGAAAGCCGGCGAACTTCGACTTTCGGTGTGTTTGGATGTGGGGTGTGCTGCGTCATGCGACCACTCTTATATTTGGTTAGGAGAATTTAAAAAAATTCTAATCAGCGAAAGAGGGTTGGCGACCAGCGCAGTGCACGCCTGAAACTGTAAACAATCAACCGGTCCGAGGTGTAACCGATCAGTCCAATGAGCAGCATGCAGACAATGATCAGGTCGACTCGGAAAAGTTCCCGCGCGTCAGCTATCGCCGATCCGAGCCCAGTTCCCACGCCAGTCATTTCACCAACGACCAGACAGACCCAAGCAAAGCCCAAGCCAATGCGCAGTCCAGCAAGAATTGAGGGTAAAGCAGCCGGTAGCAAGATCCGGTGGAACAGCTGCCTGCGGCGAGTGCCTAGCATCTCGGCTGCTTCAATCAGCCGCCGATCTACGAGCTTCACACCAGTCACTGTATTGATGAGGACAGGAAAGAAAGCACCCAGGAAAATTAAAAACAGCGTTGCGCGATGTCCGAGACCAAACCACATGATGGACAGCGGCAACCACGCTGTGATCGGAATGGGCCGAATCACCTGCAGTATCGGATCAACAAAGCGCTCTATTGTTCGGCTCATACCAAGCACCAGCCCAAGCTATACACCGGCCAGTACGGCCAGCAAAAAGCCCTGTGCTACGCGCAGTGTACTTACCCAAGCGTGCTTTATAAAGCTACCAGAAAACGCATAGGCCCCCGGCGAGTCCGAATTCCCCAGTACGAAATCAAAAGCTGTCTCAGCCACTTTGACTGGCGAAGGCATCATGCGTGGGGGCAGATAGCCGCTGACCGCCGCCAACTGCCACACCAAAATAAGCACGGCGGGCAGCGCAAGCGCATGCAACACGAGGCCCGCCCTAAGGAAGATTGAATGCAAAAAAGTCACCTGCCCAGGCGCGGATGGCGCTGAGGCATTGACCCCATGCTCTACTTGCATCCGCCGCCTTTTGCCACCTTGTAAAAGCGCTGATCGATCATCGCGGCGTAGTTGGGCTGCTTATCGATCATCTTCAGATCATGCAGAGCCTTGCCCATCGCCTTGAAGCTCGCAACGTATTCGTCAGACAGCTCCCAACCGATGCCGATGTTCACCATGGATGCCCTGGTCACTTTGGTATCAAATCCAAAGAGCTTGCGGCCAGTCTCTAACCACTCCTCCTGATTTGCCTGCATGTGATCGTGAGCTTTCATCTGTGCACAAACAACGGCCTGGACAAGTTGCGGGTCCTTCTCGACCATGGCCTTGTTCGTTGCCAAGATACTGTTCAAACTGCCAATAGGCGTGTCGTAGGGGTAGGACAGAATGCGACCATAACCTTCGGTGATCGACAGAGTTGGGTGCGGCTCAGCGCCTACATAGGCGTCGATGTCACCACGCTCCAGGGCTGAGGGCATCTCAGTCCAAGTGATCTTGATGAGCTGAACGTCCTTGTTTGCATCAAGGCCTGCTTGCTGAAGCTTTGCGCGCAGCAATACATCTTGAAGGGCTCCGGGAAAATTGGCAATCTTCTTGCCCCGAAGGTCTGCAATTGTCTTGATAGACGAATTGGCCTTCACGACAATGGCAGCCCCCTTGCGCGCCGCGTCGCCGATAATGACCTGCGGGTCACCTTGAGCACCTGCGATCAGTGCGGCCGTGGTGCCGTACTCACCAAAATCTACATTGCCATTGACGACAGCTTTTTCAATGTCAAGGCTCGAAGCAAAGTAAACGATTTCGACCTTGACGTCTTTTGGCAGAAAGCGCTCCCACCAAACCGGTGCCATCATGTGGATCAGCTTGAACGTGCCCACTTTGATCTGTTTAGGCTGCTGTGCGCTGGCCGTCATCGTGAACGGCACCGCCATAGCCAAAATTAGCGCCGCCAAAATCTTGCGATTTTTAATCATGTCACTCTCCCCGTTAATTCACCATTGAAATCAGGCACTCTGAAATATCTTTGATATTCAAAGTCCGAGTTTCCACCGATGGATCATCCGGCGCCACTCGGGGAAACCCCTTAGTAGCCCGCCAACACATGCGTAAAGCGCATGGCAGCTATGACTTATGAGTAAATCTCGAAAAGAAACAAGCGCAAAAGATTTTGCAATGCTCACCCCCCTAAAAGAACTTGCTATCGCAGCGTCACGATCCAGCGATTTTTCAAATCTTGTCCTGCCATTTGTTGCCAATGCAATCGATTTTCAAAAACCTGCGATAGCGCATTGTGCGTATCAGCCTCGTGAGGCAACCCGTCATGCACCAAAAGTCCTTGACTCATAACCCACAATCGATCTGCCTGCAGCGCAAGATTTAATTCATGCAAGACGCTAACCACAGAAGTGCCTTGCACAGTCAGGCAGCGAACCCACTCCAACCAGTCGGCTTGGTGGGGCAAGTCCACGCCCGCCAAGGGCTCGTCCATCAAAAGCACATCTGCTTGAACCGCCAGTGCTCGGGCCAAAAGTACGCGCTGCCTCTCCCCACCTGAGAGTTGCCCCAAACTTCGCGACCGCCAGTCCCAAGCTTGCACCGTTCTTAAAGCCACCTCGACTACTTGACGGTCTTTGGGGCTAGGCGATGCCAGCCATGCTTGGTGTGGCAAACGGCCTAACATGGCAACGTCATAGACCGTTAAGTCGTCTTGCCCAGGCTCTGCTTGCCCAAGCCAAGCCATGCGCTGTGCGCGTGCACGCCGAGTCCAATCGCTCCAAGGCTGCCCCAGTAAAACAACGCGGCCCTCAAACTCAATCAGGCCTGCCAAGGCCTTTAGCAACGTAGACTTGCCGGCTCCATTGGGCCCCACCAGCGAGACCCATTGGCCTTTTGGCAGTGTGAGCGACACACCATGAACCACTTCCTGTCCTGCAAGGCAAATTGACAATTGCTGCGCTTCTAAAGCGAACTGTTGTGAAGCTGAGCTCATAATGATCTGCCTCCTTTTGACAACCTGCGCATCAAGACCAGCATGTAGCCGCCACCTAAAATGGAGGTGAGGACGCCTACGGGCAGTTCCAGGGGTGCGATCAACGCTCGGGCCATCAAGTCAGCCCCCCCCAGGAGGACCGCGCCCATCCCGCACGACAAGAATAAAGTTCTTGCATGAACAGCTTTGACTTGAGACCTGACCAAATGCGGCGCGGCCAGTCCAACAAAAGCAATCAATCCCGTTTGCGCCACGGCTGCTGCTGTGCACAAAGCCATGATCGCCACCAAGACTAAGCGAACAGAAGTCACCGGAAGCCCTAAACTTTGCGCCGTCGATTCGCCAAGCGCCAAACCATCCAGTACAGGGCTGGTTAGCCATGCAACAGCCCCGCAAAGCACTAAAGTACCGGCCATCAAAATGCAGCCGTGCCAACCGACAAATGATGTAGATCCGAGCATGAAGGCTTGGGCACTCCCTTGAACTTTTGGATACAGCAAAACCAACAAGGAAGCGCAGGCACCCAAAACAACGCCAACCACCACACCAGCCAACAACAAGCGCAGGGTGTGCTGAACACCCCAAGCCAAAATCAATGTCACTAAAACTGCACCCCATGCGCCCAAAAAAGCCATGCCCGTGACGCCAACGCGCATGACCCAGGGGGCCAACGAGGTTCCCGTCAAGAAAATTAGGCCAATGGCGACCCCCAGTCCAGCCCCAGAGGCACTGCCCAAAAGATAAGGGTCAGCCAATGGATTGCGAAACAGCCCTTGCGCCAAGGCTCCGGCCAAACCCAACAATGCGCCGGCTAAAAATGCCCCCACTGTTCGAGGCAAACGAATATCAATGACAAGTTGTCGATCTTCCACAAAGCTCAAAAAAGCCCAGCCTTCACTTCCCAGGGTCAAGCCCAGCATGAAAATGGCAATGGCCAATAACATCAACCAACGGCCAAGTGGTGAGGGGTCAGGGTTAAATCGACTGCCCATCAGTGATAGACCCTTTGAAGGCATGCCAACATCAGTTGAGCAGCCTCTGCCATACGGGGGCCAGACCGAACCAAAATGTCAGAATTTTCGGCCGAAATTCGGCAAATTTTATTTTCTTGAATTGCCTGCATCTGATCCCAACCTGGGCGGCGCGAAAGGTCTGTAACAGACTGTTCCCCAATAAAAATAATCTGCGGATTTGAGCGCACCAAAAATTCAGGATTAACTTGAGGAAATGCGCCCATTCGCAGCGGGACCACATTGATCAATCCAATTCTCTTTAAGGTTTCGCCAATAAAGGAGGCCTCCCCTGCGGCGAAATAACCACTGCCAACTTCAAAGTAAACACGAGCACCTCGCGCTGAAGGAGGAATCTTATCAGCCACTTGGTCAAGCCGCGTCTGAATTTTTTGCCATAGCAATTCTGAGCGTGATTGGGCATCTGGCAGATGCAATGCCAATGCAATGTAAAGAATTGCCCGCTGCACATCAACTTGGTTTTGAGGCTCAAGTGCCATGACAGCAATCCCTAAAGACTCCAGCCTTTGCGTGATGCGCGATGAACGTGCTAACAGCACCAAGTCTGGCTTGAGTTTGACCAATGCCTCTAAATGCGTATCGTCTAGCCCGCCTAATTTGGGCAAGCTTTTGACGCGATCTGGCCAATTGCTATAGCGATCAACGCCGACCAAACGATCACAGGCTTGGAGCTCACAAACAATCTCACCCAAGGACGGCAACAAGGTCACGATGCGCAGTGGTTTTTGATTCAATTTGACTGCGATTCCCCTGTCATCTATCAAGGTCACTGCGCCACTGTCCGGCGCATCTAAAGGAGCCTTTTGGGCCATCACAAGGGGACAAATGCACAGCAACATAGCACTTGCAATCATCAGCCAAAGGTTAGGCAGCACCTTGCGGCCCGCTTCAGTTTGAATAAGCATCATGCCTCACGCCCCATGCATGAATAATTTGCGAGAGTTGGCTCAGCCCATCGGTCAATGCCGCTGATCAAGGGACCATCCCACTCTTCAAATAGCACCAGAGGACGTCGGCGCAACAAGCTGGATTTTTGCTTGGCGGCGTCTATGCCAGCGCGCATTTTTTGGATCAGCTCCTCGCCCTGGCTGGCTTGCCCAACCATGGCAGCAATTTGATAAAGAACAGAAAAAATTTCTTCAATGCTGCGTTGGTTAAAAATAGTTACCTGCACGCCAGATTGGATCAATTGTGCTGCAATATCAGCTTGCAGATCTGAGAAACCAAAAACACAATCAGGCTTGAGTGCCAAAATTTTTTCAACTCTGGCATTCAAGAATGAACTGACTTTCGGCTTCTCCAACCTCGCGCGAGGAGGCCTGACCGTGTATCCAGATAGTCCCACGATTCGATGCTCTTGCCCGAGCATGTACAACCACTCCGTGGTCTCTTCGGTCAGGCAAACAATTCGATGTGGGCCAAGACGATTCACAGTACTGGGGCCCACTTGAGTCCCATGAAAAATCCACGCCCTGGCGTGTTGTATCCATAAATTGTTTGGTACTTTTCATTGGCAATATTTTCCAGACGCGCCGTGAGTTTTAGCTCATTCGTCAAGCTGGTGCTGGCGATAAAATCCAAGACGGCGTATGCATTTAAAACTTCCGAACCATCAGTTCGCGATCCGCTGTACCGCACTTGCGCCGCAGTTTGCCAAGCTCCCCAGTTTTGGGTGATGCCCGCTTGAGCTATCATTTTCGCTCTTCTCATAAGCGGCTTGTCGGTCACCTCGTTAATGGGGTCTTGGGAGGTCATGCTCATGCGCCATTGGCGTCCTTCCCAATTCCCACTCATGGCCATTTCTGCACCTTGATTGCGAGCCCTGCTCACATTGGTTCGATCCCAATTCTCGTCATTGTCAATCAAATCTGTGTAGCGATTGTCAAAAGCAGTTATGCGCCATTGCCATTGGGTTTGCGTGTATTGCAGGCCCCATTCTTTCGAGCGCGCCTGCTCTGCTCTGAGTTTTGCGTTGCCACCATAGGGGTAGTACAAATCATTGAAAGTTGGCGCCATGAATCCGGTTGAGGAAGAGGCCTTTAATCGCCAGTTAGACGACAATTGGTAAGCGTACCCCGCATACCATGTATTGGCATCGCCAAAGTCACTGTATTGGTCATGCCTCGCGTTCAATTGAAACTGATGATTTTCGATTTTTGCCAAATAACCCATGCGCCAAGAATCTACAGAACGACCCGATGCGTTATAGGCTGTGTCGCTTTCAATGTCTTGTTGGGTTTTTTCAAGGCCCGCTGTGAGCGACTGATTGGGCGAAAATTTCCAGGCCAACCCGGCCGCACTGGTTGTTGATTTCGAATTGACGTAGTATGGATATGCTGTGACCGCCGCATTCAATTTGTCTTGCTGCTGGCCTACCGACGCATCTAACTCCAAGTTACTGGATAATTTCACCATTCCATTGAACACCGCGCTTCGCAAAATACTTTTAGACTCATCTGCTTGATTTGCAGGTCCATATTGACTGTCATATTGGGTTTTTGAATGCGTTTCTCGCACCACAAACCCGAGTCTCGATTGTTCCCAATCTTGTGTCAAGTTCAATGAACTCGAATTTCTTGAATACCCGTCTCGGTCTAAATTGATTCCTGGCCGTTGAGCTGCATTGAGGGCATTAAACCCATTCGTTTTAACACTTTCAAATGAACCCGAAATCCCCAAACCCGACGACCACTTTTTGCCGGCACTGACCTGCGCAGATCGAAAACCATCCGGCCCGGCTTGTGCGCTGCTGTCTAACCAAGGGCCTTTTTGGTTCTGTCGCGTGAAAATTTGCACCACCCCACCTAAAGCAGAGCTGCCATAGAGGCTTGAAACATTGCCTCGCACTACTTCAATGCGCTCTACGCCGCTAAGCGGCAGGTGCTCCAGAGATGCTAAATTAAAATTCAAGTTGTTCATGGGCAAGCCATCAACCAAAACCAGCGCATGACGAGATTCAGCGCCCCGCATGTACAAAGTAGCAACTCCTCCCATACCGCCTGATTGCGTTACCTCCATGCCAGCGAGTTGCGATAACAAAGTTGGAACGTCTCTGGCTTGCGAGCGCTCAATATCTGCCCGCGTTATCAAGCTCGTATCTGGCTGTGCGTCTTCAATGCGCTGCGCCGTACGGCTGGCTGTTACGACAGTTTCTGGCAAACTGTTTTGGGCTGCTCCTGGCATCGCCATAAGCCCAAATAATGCTGCAGATAAGCTGACGAGCGCGCGCCGCGCCCCAGCCAAAGACGAGGGTGTACCTCTGACCAGTTTGAAATTTTTCATGCTTCTAACAAGTTAAAAATCCTCACCGCCTTCCCCGACAGTGCATGGACGTTAAGGTGCGTTTTGCAACGCACCACCTTGTTGGCCGGTATCCGGGCTGGCAGAGCAACCTTCATCACCTTCCCAAGCACCTGTTTCAGAGCGCTCAGTGGTTATCGATGAAAGCGGGGCACGAAGCCCGTCTGCTGACCGTTGCGGGGGCAGCGCAGGTAGATTTACACCCCTGGGGGGCTTATTCTCCTGCTTCCCGTTGAACTGCAAACTGTGAACCAGTTTGCGAGCACCAACAAATTTATTGTAGCACCGGGTTTTTGGCTTAAAAGTCCGCTAAATAAGGTCTGCTATGCGCTGCGCACATACCAAGCATTGGCGACTTATCATACCCAATCCCATGGGCCAAGTTTTAGGTTTTTGTTGGCCTTATAAAGGTGAGCCTAACGTACTCAGCTTCGTCCACCGATGGATTGAGCAGGGAGGCAAGGCTGCTTTACCTGTGGTTGTACAACCCCAAGCGCCCATGGTCTTTAGGCCTTGGCATCCAGCCGCCCCCATGACCACCGGCGTCTATGAGATTCCGATTCCACTTGACGAATCCCAGCTGCATCCTGATGTGCTGTTGATTCCTCTGACCGGGTTTGACAATTCCGGTTTTCGACTTGGTTACGGTGGTGGTTTTTTTGATCGAACTGTGGTGGCATTGGAGCCGCGTCCAAAAATGATTGGCGTAGGCTTTGAGCTGTCTCGGATAGCCTCTATTCGCCCTCAGCCTCATGATCAACCCATGGAGTTGATTGTCACTGAATCAGGAATTTTCAATCCCTGCAATGCCCAGGTCATCACCCCCCTATCGGGTAACGTTTGAACGCTTTGCGAAAGATATCTCCCACTTCGTGACTGCCCGACATGGTGACCTCCAGATTTTTTACCAGTCCGCCAGAAATGCCATAAATCCAGCCGTGCACTGCCACTTTTTGGCCTCGCCCCCATGCGTCTTGCATGACATTGGACATGGCCACGTTGCCCACTTGCTGGATCACGTTCATCTCGCACATGGCGTCTTCGAGCTGAGCTTGCGGTAAATGGTTTAATCGTTGGCGATGGCGCAGTCGCACATCTTGCACGTGGCGCAGCCAATTGTCGGCCAAGCCAATGCGTGTGCCTCGGGCCGCGGCCAGCACACCGCCGCAACTGTAGTGCCCCACCACCATGATGTGCTCGACTTTGAGGCTGTCTACCGCAAACTGGATGACCGACAAAGCGTTCAAATCAGAGTGCACCACCACGTTGGCCACATTGCGGTGCACAAACACTTCCCCTGGATCGAGCCCCATGATTTGATTGGCTGGCACGCGACTGTCTGAGCAGCCTATCCACAAATATTTAGGTGCGTGTTGCTGGGCAAGTTTCTGAAAAAATCCGGGCTGCTCGCGCTCCATGCGCGCAGCCCAATCCCGGTTGTTGTCAAAGAGATGCGAAAGACTATTGACGTTCATAAACTCATTGTCGCTACTTGGATAAACCTTAGTAAATGTAAGAGAAACGACTAAGTCCAAAGCATGTCGTGAGCGCAGTCGCTGTCATGTCAAGCGCTACGCGAAACGCTGCCATTCCGAGATAACCCAGCAGCCATGCGACCCATGCATGCACATTGCATTTTTTATGGCAAGTTATCTGATAAATTAAATTTATAAATTGCACTTCGCAACCCAGCGTCTTAATCACTCACAGTTATCAAGCCATGAAAAACAAATACAAAATTTTAATTCTGGGCGCCTCGTACGGCTCCTTGCTAGGCAGCAAATTGCTCATGGCCGGTCACTCTGTCAGTCTGGTGTGCAGAGCTCAAACAGCTGCACTGATCAACAAAGAAGGAACGCGGGTAAGAATGCCAGTCAAGGGACGCCCAGACATGGTCGAAATTGATTCGCGAACATGTCTTGGAGAGTTGGATGCATTGACGCCCGCACAAGTGCATCCGGACGAATACGATCTCGTATGCCTAGCAATGCAAGAGCCTCAATACAGCGACGCTGAGGTAATGCGCCTCATGAATGCCATCGCAAAAGCCAAGGTGCCGTGCATGTCCATCATGAACATGCCACCATTGCCATTTTTGGCTCGCATACGAAGCATTGATACAAATCTCTGCCGACCCTGCTACAAAAGCCCTGAGGCTTGGGATGCGTTCGAGCCTGGGCTCATGACTTTGTGCAGTCCAGACCCCCAAGCCTTTCGCCCCCCCGACGAAAAACCCAATGTGCTGGTGGTCGGTTTGCCGACCAACTTCAAGGTCGCTCGCTTTGACAACCCAGCCCACAACCTCATGTTGACGCACCTGGAGTCAGATATTGCCTCTGCGCGACTGCTCGTTGATGGCGCGGCGTTGGACTTGCCCGTGAAACTCAAATTGCATGATTCTCTTTTCGTGCCACTGGCCAAATGGAGCATGCTGATGGCGGGCAATTATCGCTGCATTTTGTCCGAATCGGTACAACCCATCGAGCAAGCAGTTCATGGGAACTTGGAGGAGTCACGCGCCGTGTACCAGTGGATTGCCAACTTATGCCAGTTGCTAGGCGCAGAGTCCGAGGATCTGGTTCCATTTGACAAATACGCTGCAGCTGCCAAGGGGCTGCTCAAGCCGTCTTCAGCCGCCCGGGCTTTGGCTGCGGGTGCAACCCACATTGAGCGAATCGATTTGCTGATCAAGCTCATCGCCGAACAAATGGGGCAGCATTCGCCTGCAGTCAACGAAACGGTGCGCCGGGTCAATGGATGGATGGCCCGGAATCAGCACGCAAATACAGTTGCAGCCTGCGAATCCTAAGGCGAGATCGGCTTTTTTGAATAAAAAAGCCAGACTTATACAACTTCTGGAGCACCTGTGGCCGCGCTCAATGTAAGATATCGACTCGCTCAGCCCCTACAATGGGTCAAATTATCTTTTACCGGCCATGTCGAACCCCACTACCGTCGACCAAATTGCCCAGCGCGTCGAGCATCTATTGCTGCGCCATGAAGAGCTGCATAAAACCAATGCCTTGCTGGCACAACAAGTTTTGGCCCTTTCGCATGAACGTGATTTACTCAAATCCAAATTGTCTGCAGCCCGCTCGCGCGTGGACGCATTGATCGAGCGGCTGCCACAAAATACGCCGACACCAGCACCCGCCTCGGCCCACACCCCCACATGAGCACCCAACAACTCGAAGTTCAAATCATGGGGCAAAGCTATTTGCTCGGTTGCCCTGATGGCGGGCAAGCGCAATTGCTCGCAGCAGTGGACAAAGTTGATCAAGCCATGTGCAAAGTGCGCGATGCAGGCAAAATCAAAGCCCGCGACCGCATTGCAGTCTTAGCCGCATTGAATTTGGCTTTTGAAAATACCCCAGAGCCTGCCACAGCGGATACCTCTTCTGCACTGGCCACTCACAGTGCCTCGTCTGCCCATGCCGTTGACGAACAAAAGCGGCTTGAACAACTCTTGGAAAAACTCGATCAAGCTCTGCACCAAGACGGTCAACTGATCTGATCGCAACGCTGATCTCACACCGGGGTCATGCACATTTTTGCAGCAAACCTCGCAAGCGCCTACAATCAATCCGGTCTGCAGTGCTTGCTGGGCTTAATTTCCTTGAACCAATGCTCTTAGAGCCAGGGCTTGGAACATCAATTGATGAGCGTGAACGTCTCGCGTCAGATGATCCCAACGTCAGTTTGACCTCGCCCACCTGAACCCCGGTTCAGGATGACAGCTCAGCGGCAACTGCAGACACCACCCAACCCATGACACTCGACTCGTTTTTTATTCTCGCCCTCATCGGCTGCGCGGCAGGCTTCATGGCCGGACTCTTAGGCATTGGTGGGGGTCTGATCATGGTTCCCTTCATCACCTACCAATTGACGCAGCAAGGCGTGAGCTCTGATTTGGCCATCAAGATGGCCATCGTGACCTCGATGTCCACGATTGTGTTCACCTCGGTCTCTAGCATCCGGGCCCATCAAAAACATGGCGCCATTCGCTGGAACTTGGTCCGCGGCTTGACCCCCGGCATTATCTTGGGCGGCGGCTTGGCCAGCCTGTGGATTTTTTCAATCTTAAAAGGCTCGACGCTTGCAGTTCTTTTCAGCCTTTTTGTGATTTTTTCTGCAACCCAAATGTTTTTGAACAAAAGACCCAAACCGACGCGTCAACTGCCTGGTTTCAAAGGCTTGTTTGGCATGGGCAGCGTCATCGGGTTTTTGTCCGGCCTGGTGGGAGCTGGCGGTGCATTTGTCAGCGTGCCCTTCATGACTTGGTGCAATGTGGCCATACACAACGCGGTAGCCACCAGCGCAGCCTTGGGCTTTCCCATTGCGCTGGCCAATGTGCTGGGCTACATCATTGCGGGCCAAAATGTGGCCAACCTGCCCGCCTATTCGTTTGGCTACATTTGGCTGCCTGCCTTGGCGATCATTGCGTCTTGCAGTGTGCTGCTAGCGCCTTGGGGCGCGCGTGCAGCGCACCGCTTGCCTGTGGCGCAATTGAAACGTGTGTTTGCCAGTGTTTTGTACCTGCTGGCCGCTTACATGTTGTACACAGCCTTCTCAGCTTGAATTGGGGGGTGCGGTCAAGGCCGCACGTCAGGGCGGCTGCACGCACCAAGGGGCTTGGTCATGCACCAGACCCATCCACAATGCCCATGACGAGGTCGCCACCAGCGCCAGTCCGGCCAAGCGCACACCCCACGCCCCGTCACCCAGGTGCTGAAGGCGCAGCAGCAACCAAGGCCCTGCCCACAAACTCAGGCTACTGCCCACAGCAAACAAGGCCATAACCCCTGCACCCTCGAGCATTTGACCCGTCAAGGCAGCCACCATCAAAGCGGAATAGAGCAGGCCGCAGGGCATGAATGCCCACAGCCCCCCGATCAACAAAGGGGCAGCTTTGCCCATGCGTGTGTTCAAGTGTTTGACCTTGGCCCAAAGTTGGCGCGCGCCTTGGTCCAGCCAAATGGGTTGTCGGGCTTGCCACATCAACAGCAGGCCTAAAACAACCGCAGCCACATGCAACAAGCTCCATACGGGGCGAATGGCGGCAGACTGCGTGGTCAACCAGCCCAAGGCCTGCACGCTCAATGCCGCCAAGCCCCCCATGAGCGAGTAGCCTGTGAAGCGCCCCAATTGAAAAGTCAGCAAGGCCGAGTCACGCGTAGCGCCCGCGGCCTGCCCGATGCCAGCGCATGCGGCGCCGCACATGGCCACACAATGCGGCCCCCCAGCCAGGCCCATTAGCAAAGCCGTCACCCCCAGGGAACTGTTCATGCCAGAAAAATTAGATGATTTTAGAAAACCGTGTCCGGTTGCGATCCGCTTGCAAGTAGCGATCAAACACCATTGCAACCCCACGCACAAAATACCACCCCATGGGGGTGACTTGAATGCCTGAGTCCGTCAACTCTACCAGCCCTTGAGTTTGCAAGTCTTTGAGTTTTTCAATTTCGGTTGCAAAGTAAGTTTTCACATCGATCAACCAGGCTTCTTGCACTGCCGCATATTCCAGATGACCTTGGCACATGATGGCCATGATCACAGCACGCCGAATCAAGTCATCTCTGGACAAAGACAAGCCTCGCACCACTGGGAACTCGCCTTGGTCAAGCATGTCAACATACTCTTCCATGGTCTTGGCATTTTGGCTGTAGGTAGCGCCAATGCGGCCAATGGCAGACACACCCAAGCCGATCAGGTCGCAATCGGGTTGGGTGCTGTAACCTTGAAAATTGCGGTGCAAGCGGCCCTGCCGTTTGGCCACTGCCAGAGCATCTTCGGGCAAGGCAAAGTGGTCCATGCCAACGTAGACATAACCAGCTTCCATGAAGGCATCCATTGAGCGCGAGAGCATGGCAATTTTGCTGGAGGCCCCAGGCAACTCAGCAGCCACGATGCGCCGCTGCGGCTTGAACCTTTCGGGCAAATGGGCATAGGCATACAGCGCAATGCGGTCGGGCCTTAAGGCATTGATCTGGGCCAAAGTGCGATCAAATGACTCTGGCGTTTGCCGAGGCAAACCGTAAATCAAGTCAACATTGACCGACTCAAATCCCAAACTGCGCGCCGATGCCACCAACGAAAAAACTTGCTCTGCCGGCTGTATGCGGTGGACCGCCTTTTGCACCTCGGGGTCAAAATCTTGCACACCAAAACTCAAGCGGTTAAAGCCCAATTCAAACAACAAGGCCAAGCGCTTTTCGTCCACGGTCCGAGGGTCAACCTCCACCGAATACTCACCCCCAGCCACAAACGTGAAACTGCGCTTGAGCAAGGCCATCAATTCGCGCAGCTCGTCGTCATTTAAAAATGTAGGCGTGCCTCCACCCAAGTGCACTTGGCTGACCGACTGCCCCATGCCAATGGCATCGGTGTACAAGGCCACCTCCCTTGCCAAATAGCGCAAATACGAGGCGGCACGCTCATGGTGCTTGGTGATGATTTTGTTGCAGGCGCAGTAATAGCAAAGCGATTCACAAAATGGGATATGCACGTAAATTGACAACGGCCATGCCTTCCCCCCCAAACCCTGACGGCGCTGGGCCAAAGCTTGCAAGCAATCTGCTTGCGTGAAAGCCTCTACAAAGCGATCTGCAGTGGGGTATGACGTGTACCGCGGGCCAGGCACATCAAAACGGGTCAAAAGTTCAGGCGTCAAAAAAGACATGAAATAAGTTCCAAACGCTTTCAGATTTAAGCTATTCGACTAATGTGCCGATAAGCTCATATAGACTTCTTGACATACATCAAATCTTGTCCATTCAAGGCTTTAAAACAGCTGATGAGCAATGATTGAGCTGAGTCAAACGCCTGAAGTAGGTATAAGCTCAGGGCTTGACCTAACGCAACGTCTGTTTCTTAGAATTGAGGAATCCATGAATCCTGAAGCCATCAAAGTAGCTTGCTCCAATTGCAATTTACGAGAATTGTGCATGCCCATGGGTTTGAGCGATCATGATTTGAACCGTTTGGATGAACTGGTCACGGTTCGCCGCAAAATCAAGCGCGGTAGCACCCTGTTCAGCAACGGCGAGAAGTTCACCTCTTTGTATGCCATACGAACCGGTTTCTTCAAAACCTGCCTAGCCTCTGAAGACGGTCGTGATCAAGTCACTGGTTTTCAAATGGCCGGAGAAATCATTGGTTTGGACGGCATTGTCAACGACCATCACAGCTGCGATGCAGTTGCACTGGAGGACGCCGAGGTCTGCGTCATGCCATTTGACCGCATCGAAGAAATTTCTCGCGAAGTCACGGCCTTACAGCACCACGTGCACAAAATCATGAGCCGAGAAATCGTGCGCGAGCACGGCGTCATGTTGCTCTTGGGCAGCATGCGCGCTGAAGAGCGTTTGGCGGCATTTTTGCTCAATTTGGTGCAGCGCCTGCATTCACGCGGCTTCTCGCAATCGGAGCTCATTTTGCGCATGACGCGCGAAGAAATTGGCAGCTACTTGGGCTTGAAGTTAGAAACTGTCAGCCGCACTTTTTCGAAGTTTGTGGAAGACGGTATTGTCGAAGTCAAGCAGCGCCATGTGCGCATACTGGACACCGAGGCATTGCAAAGACTGGTCAACAACCAGCCGCAATGCCATTGAATTTTCAGTTGCAACCGCCTTCTCTGGCGCAATCTGCAGGGCGTTGATCAACCGGCACCGGGCACCGATTGACCTCAAATGGCGACATGGACAGCAGCGTGGTCAACGCGCTAGAGAGCATGGTCAAAAACCAAAATAGAAAAAACGCCACGGTGTAGACCCCTTGCCTGGACATCGCCATGGTGTTGCCAAACCAGTGCAGATCCTCTGGGTCAACCAACCCAAACACCAACACTTCAAAAAGCCCCGCCACCAAAAAGGCGGGCCAAATAATCCACATCAGTCTTTGAGCCAGCATGGCTTGTCTCCTACTATTTTTATTGGAATGACCGCCTGCAGCTTCAGGGCTTAGGCCCCGCTGCAGGCGCAGGCACAACACCGGTGGCTGCATGGTTGCGCGCCTGAATGGCGGGTGCTTGATTCGACTCAGTGGGCAAGACAGGGTCGGGAATGGTGATAGCCAGATACAAAGTCACAAAACTGGCCACTACCACCAAGGCAGGCCCCCCCACAATCATCCAGACCAGGCCAAATGACCACCATGGGCGCGCTGGAATGCCAATGCTTGATGGGGTGCTGCCGCAGAGCGATGCCGTCTTCATAAATCACTTTCTGCCACGCTTACCGCGGCACTAAAAAAACCGATTTTTCTTGAATTTGATCGATGGCTTTGAGTCCATCGTCTGAAACTTCAATTTCAAAATTCACGGGGTGCGAGCCAGGCAGGGCCGACTCAAATGGGATCTGCAAGCGCACCGAAACCCACCTTGATTGGGTCGATTCAACCACAAGATCGCTGCTGTCGGTGACCACTGAAATGTCGGTCATGCCGGAGACATTGATGCGGTAGTGTTGCAGTTTTTCCGATGCATTCATGATCTGCAAGCGGTAGACATTTTCGATTTTCCCGCCGCTGACAATGCGCGCCAAGGTGGCCCGATCGCGCACCACATCGACCTTAAAGGGTTTGCGCATCAGTAAACTGGTGAACAAAGCCACGATCACAATCGCCAAAATGCTGGTGTAAATGAGCACACGGGGCCGCAAAATATGGCGCATGGTTTGACTGCGTGTCCAGTGGTTGTCCATGGCGTGCTGTGTTGAATATTTAACCAAGCCTCTGGCGTAACCCATCTTGTCCATGACAACGTCGCACACATCGGCACAAGCACCGCAACCAATGCACTCGTACTGCAAACCTTTTCGAATGTCGATACCGGTGGGGCACACTTGAACACACAAACTGCAGTCCACACAAGCGCCTAAATTCAGGCTGGCCAAAGCGGTTTTCCTAGAGCGTGCGCCCCTGGGTTCACCGCGCTGGGTGTCGTAGCTGACAACCAATGTGTCTTTGTCAAACATGGCACTTTGAAAGCGTGCATAGGGACACATGTATTTGCACACTTGCTCGCGCATGAAGCCGGCATTGCCGTACGTGGCAAAGCCATAGAAGAAGACCCAAAAAACCTCCCACGATGACATGCGCCCAAGGAAAAACTCCATGCCGAGTTCACGGATGGGCGTGAAATAGCCCACAAAGCTAAAGCCGGTCCAAATTGACAAGCCCAGCCAAAGAAAATGTTTGTACCATTTCTTGACCAATTTTTCGAGCGACATGCCCTGTGCATCCAGGCGCATGCGGGCACTTCGGTCGCCCTCCACTTTGCGCTCGATCCACATGAAAATTTCACTGTAGACCGTTTGAGGGCAGGCATAACCACACCACAAACGCCCTGCCACCGCCGTGAACAAAAACAAAGAAAAAGCGGAGATGACCAGCAAGCCCGTCAAATAGATAAAGTCTTGGGGGTATAAAACAATGCCAAAAATATAAAAGCGGCGCACACCTAAATCAAACAATACAGCTTGACGCTGGCCCCACTCCAACCAAGGCAAGCCGTAGAAAATAATTTGCGTTAAAAAAACCAAGCCCCAACGCCACTTGGCAAAGATGCCTTGCACGCTGCGCGGGTAAATTTTTTGGTGGGACGCATACAGCGACACCAACTCTGCGTCTACTTCATCTACCCCAAGTGCTGGTGGTTCACGAGACACTGCAATCGGGATGATTTTGCGGCCCAAATTCTCAGGTAAATCCAAAACAACTCTCAATCCATTAGAACAACAAGCAGAATAAAAAAGGGCGTCTTGCGACGCCTTTTTTTATTTGACGATCGCAGATCCTGCCTTGTTGGACAAGCCCCAAACGTAGGAGGCCAAAACGTGCAATTGCGGCTCCGTCAGTTTACTCACCTGTGCTGGCATTTGGTTGACTTTGCCATTGTTGACCATGGCCACGATGGCGTTTTCACCCCAACCATGCAGCCAAATATCGTCTGTCAAATTGGGGGCGCCCAAAGCTTGATTGCCTTTGCCATCCATGCCGTGGCATGCGGCACAAGCTGCAAACTTAGGCTTGCCCAAAGAAGCTTTCAAAGCGTCGTGAGGGCTGCCCGACAAACTCAGGACGTAATGGGCCACGTTGCGCACATCATCGGGCGTGCCCACAGCTGCGGCCATGGGCGGCATTTGGCCAATCCGGCCCAGTGTCAAGGTCTCTTTGATTTTCTCAGGCGAGCCGCCGTGCAGCCAGTCTGCGTCGCTCAGGTTAGGAAAGCCCTTGCTGCCTCGCGCATCAGAGCCGTGGCACTGCGCGCAATTGTTCATGAACAAACGGTCGCCAATGGCCATGGCTTGCGGGTCTTTGGCCACGTCTTGCGTGCTCATGCCAGAGAACTTCGCATACAGGGGCGCAACCTCTTTTTCGCCTTTGGCCATTTCAGCTTCGTATTGGCCTTTGGAAGACCAGCCCAATTGGCCAGGCGAGGTTCCCAAGCCTGGGTAGAGCGCCAAGTAGCCCAGGGAGAAAACAATGGTGATCAGAAACAAGCCCACCCACCACCTGGGCAAGGGGTTGTTCATCTCACGCAAGTCGCCGTCCCAGACATGGCCGGTGGAGTTGTCGTTGGCCGTCATGGCCTTGGCTTTGCCGCTGAACCACAGCAGCAACAAGCAAGCGATGATGCCGACCAGCGCAATGCCGGCCACATACAAAGACCAGAAATTGCTTGTGAAGTCACTCATGTCGATTTCTCTTTCTGTTCGTTTTGATGGGAGGCGTCAGTCGTCTTGCCGAAATGGCAATTGGGCGGCTTCTTCAAATTCAGCCGTGCGACGCCTAGACAAAGTCCAAGCCACGATCCCGATGAACACAATGAAGGTGATCACTGTGACCAAGGAGCGAAGGGTGTTGATGTCCATGTTGATAATCTCCTGATCTTATTTGCGATGAATGCCCATGACCTGCAGGTATGCGATCACGGCGTCCATTTCAGTTTTGTCTTTGACATCTTCCGATGCCTTGGCAATTTCATCGTCGGTATAAGGCGCTCCCAGGGTTCGCAAACCTTTCATGTGCGCCGGCAAAGAGGCGGCATCCACCCGATTTTTTTCTAGCCATGAATAAGCAGGCATATTGGATTCAGGCACCACATCGCGCGGGTTGTTCAAATGAATGCGTTGCCATTCATCTGAGTACTTGCCGCCCACCCGCGCCAGATCCGGCCCGGTGCGCTTGCTGCCCCATTGGAAGGGGTGGTCATAGACAAATTCGCCAGCCAAGGAGTAAGGCCCATAGCGCAGCGTTTCAGCACGAAACGGGCGAATCATTTGTGAGTGACAGTTGTAGCAACCTTCACGCACATAAATATCGCGACCCGCAACCTGCAGGGCGGTGTAGGGCTTTAAGCCAGGTACCGGCTCGGTGGTCGACTTTTGGAAGAACAGGGGAACAATTTCCACCAGTCCACCAAAAAGCAATACCACCAAGATCAAAACGATCATCAGAAAATTATTGGTTTCAATTTTCTCGTGGGACAAACCGCCGCCAGATTTAGTTTGATTGGTCATGTTTTTCTTCTCCTTAGGCGTGAGCGACGGCAGCGGGAATTTGCACATCCTCTGCATGCCCCTGCGTGGCAGTCTTCAAGGTGTTCCACAGCATGATCAGCATGCCGCCGAGATAGAGCAAACCGCCCAGTAAACGCAACACATAAAACGGGAAGGTCGCTTTCACAGACTCCACAAAGGTGTAGGTCAAAGTGCCATCCGCATTGACTGACCGCCACATCAGGCCCTGCATCACACCGGCAATCCACATGGCCGCGATGTAAATCACAATGCCAATGGTGGCTGTCCAGAAATGAATTTCAATGGCTTTGACGCTGTACATTTTTTTCTGCCCAAACAGGCGCGGAATCAAGTAGTACATGGTGCCCATGGTGACCAAGCCGACCCAGCCCAGAGCTCCCGAGTGCACATGGCCCACAGTCCAGTCGGTGTAGTGCGACAAAGCGTTCACCGTTTTAATGGACATCATGGGGCCTTCGAAGGTCGACATGCCATAAAACGACAAAGACACGATCAAAAAGCGCAAGACCGGGTCATCACGCAGTTTGTGCCAAGCACCCGACAAAGTCATGATGCCGTTGATCATGCCGCCCCAACTCGGAGCCAACAAAATCAGAGAGAAAACCATGCCCAAAGACTGCGTCCAGTCTGGCAAGGCTGTGTAGTGCAAGTGGTGAGGGCCGGCCCACATGTAAGTGAAAATCAAGGCCCAAAAGTGCACGATAGACAAGCGGTAGCTGTAAACCGGACGCTCTGCTTGCTTGGGAATGAAGTAATACATCATGCCCAAGAAACCAGCGGTCAAGAAAAAGCCAACTGCGTTGTGCCCATACCACCACTGCACCATGGCGTCTTGCACGCCGGCATAGGCAGAATAAGACTTCATGAGGCCCACTGGCAATGCGGCGCTGTTGACCAAATGCAGCAAGGCCACCGCAATGATGAAGGCACCAAAGAACCAATTGGCCACATAAATGTGACGCACCTTGCGGGTGCCCAATGTGCCAAAGAAAACGATGGCAAAGGAGACCCAAACCAAGGTGATCAAAATGTCAATGGGCCACTCGAGTTCAGCGTACTCTTTGCCGCTGGTGTACCCCAAAGGCAATGTAATGGCGGCAGACAAAATGACCAATTGCCAACCCCAAAACGTGAAGGCGGCTAATTTGTCGCCAAACAAACGCACACTGCATGTGCGTTGCACCACGTAATAGGCCGATGCAAACAAACCGCAGCCACCAAACGCAAAAATCACGGCGTTGGTGTGCAAAGGTCGCAAGCGCCCGTAGCTTAGCCACGGAATGCCCAAGTTAAGTTGGGGCCAAGTCAGCTGGGCAGCGATGATCACGCCCACCAACATGCCCACCACACCCCACACCACCGTCATGATAGCGAACTGCCTGACAACGGTGTCGTTGTAAACAGTGGCCTGTTCATTGGCAAATTTCATTTTCACCTCTTCTAATTAAGACAGATTAAGTTTCACACTAATGAGTGCAACGTTATTTGACGCAAATCAATCATTCCGCAAGATCCGCTCACCTTCTGCTTCAATGTCCTCAAATTGACCGCGATGAACCGCCCACCACAAACCAGCCAAGATGAAAAAGACCAAGGCCACAGACAGCGGAATGAGCAAATAAAGTATGTCCATCAGTTGCCTGTCTGCTTGAGTGGCATGGCGCCATGCGCAAAAGTATGACTGCGCGACAAGCGCAAAGAATTAAGCACCACGCCCAAAGAACTCAAAGCCATGCCCAAACCCGCCAACCAAGCTGGCAAATAACCCATCAGCGCCAAAGGCACACAAGACAGGTTGTAGGCAGCTGCCCATACCAAGTTTTGACGTACGATTTGCAAAGTTTTTCGGCTCATTAGCCAAGTTTGCAACAAGGGTGTCAAGTCACTGGCCATCAAGACAAAGTCAGCCTTCGATTGCGCCAAAGGCAGGGCTTGGCCCAGAGCAAAAGAAACATCGGCACCGGCCAATACAGGCCCATCGTTCAAGCCGTCGCCTACCATCACCACACGGTGGCCTTGGGCTTGGTCAGCCTTCAAAGCCGCTAATTTTTGCTCAGGGCCACAAGCACCGAGCGCATCATCAATGCCCAAACTGCGAGCCACTTTGTCTACGCTGGCTTGTCCATCTCCAGACAAAATGCGCACGCGCAATCCTTCAGCTTGCAAAGCTTGCACAGTTTGCAGGGCCTCAGGCCTCAAGGTCTCAGACATTTCAAACGTGGCCACCCAGCCTTGCGCATCACTGAGCCATGACTGCAAGTGGGGTGCATGCGTGCGCTCTAAACCGCAAAATTGCGCAGAGCCCAGTCGAAAGACACTACTTGGCTCTGGCAGAGCTGCACGGCCCACTTCACACTGGAGCACGCCTTGCACGCCCTGCCCTGCCACTTCCTGAACATCATGCGCTTGCCAAAAGGAATGTCTCGCTTGAGCGGCTTTGACCAAGGCCCGTGAGACTGGGTGTAAAGAATGCGAAGCCAAGGCTTGGGCCCAATCCAATGCTTGTTCGGCACTGACGCCTGGGCGGGTTTGTATGCTTTGGAGGCCAAAATTTTCTTGCGTTAAAGTGCCTGTTTTGTCAAAGACAACGGTGTCAACGCTGGCCAAGCTTTGCAAGGCTTGCAAACGGCGCACCAACACACCCCCTCGTGCCAAGGCACCCGCAGTGGCCAACATGGCTGCTGGTGTGGCCAATGACAGCGCGCAAGGGCAGGTCACGATCAAGATGGACACGGCCAACATCAAAGCGTGCGCCGGCCCTTGGGGCCAAGCCCAAAGCGCAGACAGTGCTGCTGCAATCAATACGGCCCATAAAAAAGGTTTTGCCACACGGTCAGCCAGCAATGCAATGTCGGGTTTACTGACTGCGGCACTCTCCATCAGGGCCACCATTTGACCAAAGCGCGTCTGATGCCCCAATTGTTGGACCTGCACCTCTAACACGCCGGTCAAATTCAGGCTGCCAGCCATCACAGTCTGGCCCGGCGCTCGCTTTAATGGCAAGCACTCTCCGGTGAGCAAGGCCTCGTCAACCTGCGATTGGCCCAAGACAACTTGGGCATCGGCCGCAAAGGCCTCGCCGGGTCGGACTTGGATCACATCACCTAATTGGAGTTTTCGCATGGAAATCAAAACCCATGCGCCCTCGGCAGATTTGAGGCGAACCGCATCCGGCAGACGGTTCATGACCGCCTCCAAAGCCCCGGCTGTTTTGTCTCGCAAACGCAATTCCAACCAGCGACCCGTGAGTAAAAAGAAAACGAACATGGTCAGTGAGTCAAAATAAACTTCAGCGCCAAACGGCCCTTGTGGCTCGAAGGTGCCCAAACTGCTCACAACAAACGTGACCGCCATGCCAATGGCCACCGGTAAGTCCATGCTGATTTGGCGATGCTTGAGATCACGCCAAGCATTGGCAAAAAAGGGCGTGCAAGAAAAAAACAGCACGGGCAAAGACAAGACCCAGGAAGCCCAGCGCAGCAATTGCAGCATGTCATGCGCAATGTCCTGAGGCTCGCTCATGTACACCGGGGCGGCATACATCATGACTTGCATCATGCAAAGGCCCGCAACACCCCAACGCCACAGCATGCGGCGTGCTTGGGCGCGGCGCTCTTCATTGGCCAAGGCGTCATTGGCAGGCACAGGCTTGTACCCCGCCATGGCGGCGGCTTTCATCCAAGTTGAGGGTTTGGTTTTTTGGGCCGACCAAACGACCCTGCCGCGGTGACTGGCAGCGCTGATTTGCGCCGAGATCACACCTGGCACCTTCAGCAGCGCCTCTTCGATGTTGATGGCACAAGCCGTGCAGTGCATGCCTTCGAATACCACACTGGACGCCCAGCAGGCCTGACCATCGGGGCTGCGTTGGCTGAATTCAGACCACTCTGTGTCTTGATCTAACAAAGACCAAACCGGCAAACTGGTGTCGAGCTCGAAGGGTGTCGCAACTTTTGGCATGCAAGGAAGATAAGCCAGAAAGCTTTCATGAAACTTGATTTACATCAAGGCCCATCCGAAACAAGACCCTAAGCTAGAGTTTGTTTCTTCACTCTAGGAGTTTTTCATGTACGAACGAATTTTGGTTGCCACCGACGGTTCAACTTTGTCCAAAAAAGCTGTGACGCAAGCCATTGCCTTGGCGGCCACCTGTGGCGCAGAGCTGATTGCTTTGAAAGTGGTACCGCGCTACCCCCAAGCCTACTTCGAGGGCAGCGTTCCATTGAATGCGCAAGATGTAGCGCGCATTGAGGGCCAATGGGCCGCCGATGCACAAGCTGCGGTCGATGCTGTGCAAAAAGCAGCTGGCCTCAAAGGCGTCAAAGCCAAAGGCATTGTGAGCAAATCAGATTTGGTTTCGGATGCCATTATTTCAGCAGCCAAAAAACACAAATCCGATCTGATCGTGATGGCCTCACACGGACGCAAAGGCATCAAGCGCCTGCTGCTCGGCAGTGAAACGCAGCAAGTGTTAACGCACTCGCTTATTCCCGTTTTAGTGTTGCGCTGAAAAACCTCGCTGCACAGGCCTGGCAAGGCTGTGCAGCGTTAGTGCAGCCTTGGCCTCATGCGCTGAACAAGTCTTTGTACTGCGCTCGCAGTAAGTTTTTTTGCACCTTGCCCATGGTGTTGCGAGGCAACTCGTCCACCACAAAGCAGCGCTTGGGTATTTTGAAATTGGCAAGCTGTGATTTCAAATTCGCAAGGATTGTCTCTGGGGCAATGTGAGCGCCTGACTTGGCAATCACAACCGCCACACCCACCTCGCCAAAGTCGGGGTGCGCCACGCCCACCAACGCACTTTCAGCCACACCCGGCATGTCGTTGATGTAGCCCTCAATTTCAGCCGGGTAAACGTTGTAACCACCACTGATGATCAGGTCTTTGCTACGACCCACAATGCTGACGTAGCCGCGTTCATCAATCTTACCAACATCGCCCGTTTTAAAAAACCCATCGGCAGTGAACTCTTCTTGGGTTTTCTCGGGCATGCGCCAATAGCCACTGAAAACATTGGGCCCCTTGACCTGAAGGCCGCCAATTTCACCTTGGGCAACAGCTTTGCCGTCATCACTTTGTACGCGCAGTTGCACGCCAGGCAATGGAAAGCCAACTGCACCGGCACGGCGTTCCTTCTGACCCCCATAGCGCGCGTCAGCGGCGTACGGATTGGAGGTCAACATCACAGTCTCGCTCATGCCGTAACGCTCCAAAATGGTATGGCCTGTTCGAGTTTTCCAATCGGTAAACGTCTCGGTCAACAAAGGTGCTGAGCCCGCAATGAACAAGCGCATGTGGCCAGCAGATTGAACGCTCAATCCTGGCTCGGCCAACAAGCGCACATACAGCGTTGGCACGCCCATGAAGACTGTAGCCTCTGCAAATTTTGCAAGCACCCGCTTGGGCTCAAACTTCGACAACCAAATCATTTTGCTGCCATTGATGAGCGCACCGTGGATGGCCACAAACAAGCCATGCACGTGAAAGATAGGCAGTGCATGAATGAGCACATCGCCCTTTTTCCAACCCCAATAATCTTTCAACACAAGTGCGTTGCTGAGCATGTTGCCGTGCGTCAACATGGCGCCCTTGCTGCGCCCCGTGGTGCCGCTGGTGTACAAAATGGCGGCCAAGTCTTGGGCTGAATTTTGTGCGGTGGTGTGGCGGTCACTGTGATGGGCTGCTCGTTGGAGCAAACTGCCGGTTCGGTCCTCATCCAAGGTGAACACGTGCTGCGTTCCTGCCTTGAAAGCGATTTTGCTGACCCAGCTAAAGTTTTTGCTGCTGCACACCACCACTGCAGGTTCTGCATTGGCAACAAAATATTCAATTTCCGCACTTTGATACGCCGTGTTGAGCGGTAAAAACACAAGGCCTGCACGCAAAGTGGCCAAGTAAAGCAGCATGGCTTCCACTGATTTTTCCACTTGCACCGCAATGCGACTGCCCTTGGGCAGGCCCAATGATTGCAGCAAGTTGGCCAGCATGGCGCTGGCGCGGTCTAAATCTCGCCAGCTGTAATTCAAGCCATTGTCAGTCTCTACTGCGATCTCATCCAAATTTGCCGGAAAAGCCGCGCGCAATGCTGCAAATAAATTCTCTTGTGCCATAAACTTGTAGTTAAATTTTCAAACTGCAGGCTGGTGTGCCCCATCAATCCAATTTAGCGCCCGAGGCTTTGACCACCTGCGCCCATTTGCGCAACTCGGTCTTGATGAAGGCTTCATATTGCGCCCCTGTTAAGTTGGGGAACTCAGCGCCTTGCGCGGCCCACACGGCTTTGGCCTCGTCGGTTTGGCAAGCCTTTCGGATCTCCTCCACCGCGCGTGCTTGCGCCTCGGCAGGTGTGCCTTTAGGTGCCCAGATGCCATACCAAGTGCTCACGGTGTAGTCGGGCAATCCCAATTCGGATGAGCACGGCACATCAGGAAATGCGGGGCTTCGCTTTGCGCCCGAGACCATCAAGGCCTTGATGCGCCCACCCTTGATATGCGCCGCCGATGAACCTAGCCCATCAAACATCATGTCCACATTGCCCGCGATCAAATCCTGCAGCGCAGGGCCTGCGCCGCGGTATGGAATGTGCGTGATAAAGGTTTGGGTTTGAAGTTTGAACAACTCGCCTGCCAAATGGTGCGAAGTGCCCCCGCCTGCCGAGCCGTAGTTCAATCGGCCTGGATTCTTGCGCACCAGTTCTAAAAATTCTTTCAATGTATTGGCTGCAACTTTTTTAGGATTGACCACCAAGACTTGCGGCACGGCCGCCACCAAGATCAAAGGGATCAAGTCACGCTCTAGATCGTAATCCAGCTTTGGATACATGCTCGGGGCGATGGTGTGGTGCACTGCGCCCATGAACAAGTTGTAGCCATCAGGGTTGGCCTTGGCGGCAATGCCTGCGCCCAAGGTGCCACCAGCACCCCCGCGGTTGTCGATGATGATTTGTTTGCCTGTGAGCTTTGCAAATTGCGCTGACATAGGGCGCGCAAAAGCGTCTGTGCCGCCACCTGCAGGAAACGGCACCACCATGGTCACGGGTTTGCTAGGCCAACTCGATTGCGCCCAGCTGGGCAAAGCCGCGCCAAGGGCTGTTGTGGCGGCCCATTGAAGTACGCTGCGCCGGTGGTCATTGAATTGAAAATGGCTCATGCTGATTGTCTCCTCTTTTGAAATTTTGTGGTCAAACTCATTGTGCGCTATTACAGGCGCTAACTTCGGCGAAATTCGCCATATCTGCCGCCAATTAGCATGAGCAGGCCGGCCGCCACCATGGGCACGCACAACCATTGTCCCATGCTCAAGCCCATGGACAACAGGCCCAAATGGGCGTCGGGCTCACGGAAAAACTCAGCGGTAAAGCGCATCACGCCATAGCCCAGCAAGAACATGCCCGAGACTTGCCCGACTTTGCGGTCTTTTCGAGCAAACAGCCAAAGCAGCGCAAACAGCAGCAGGCCTTCTAACAAAAACTGGTAGAGCTGCGAGGGGTGACGGGGCACATCTCCTGCACCTCTGAAGACCATGGCCCACGGCAAAGTGGGGTCGGCCGCGCGCCCCCACAGTTCGCCATTGATGAAGTTGCCAATGCGACCTGCGGCCAGCCCGGTTGGCACGCAAGGGGCCACAAAATCCATAACCTGGAAAAAGGGGCGATGCCTTGACCGGGCGAACCAAACCATGGACAACATCACGCCCAACAAGCCGCCGTGAAAGCTCATGCCGCCTTGCCAGACAGCCAAGATTTCCAGAGGATGGGTGACGTAATAGGCCGGTTGGTAAAACAAGCAATAACCAATGCGCCCACCCAAGACCACGCCCAAAACCCCCAAAAACAAAATGTCTTCCACATCTTGCCGCTGCCACTGCGCCAAGCCGGCATAGGGGGGGTGCTTCAAGCGCAGCGTGCCAAGCAGGTAAAACAGGCCGAAAGCGGCCAAATAAGTCAGCCCATACCAATGCACGGCCAAAGGCCCCAACTGCAAAGCCACAGGGTCAATTTGAGGATGAATCAGCATGGCTTGGATTGTGCACCGGATCGCGCACAGGGCCAGCCCGTTAAAATAAGGTCATGTTCCACCTCACAGCCAAGAGACACACATGAGCGACAAAATCATCCCCATTCGCCCTGCCACCCCCAGCAACCGTCGCAGCGCCAACATCACCCAAGGCAAATCACGTGCGCCCAACCGCTCGATGTACTACGCCATGGGCTACGAAGAGGCCGACTTCAGCAAACCCATGGTGGGCGTGGCCAACGGCCACAGCACCATCACTCCGTGCAACAGCGGCTTGCAAAAGTTGGCTGATGCCGCAGTCGCTGGCATTGAAGAGGCAGGTGGTAATGCCCAAATTTTTGGCACGCCCACCATTTCGGATGGCATGGCCATGGGCACCGAAGGCATGAAATATTCTCTGGTCAGCCGTGAAGTGATCTCTGACTGCATCGAGACCTGCGTGCAAGGCCAATGGATGGACGGCGTTTTGGTGGTGGGTGGCTGCGACAAAAACATGCCCGGCGGCATGATGGGCATCTTGCGCGCCAATGTGCCTGCCATCTATGTGTATGGCGGCACGATATTGCCTGGCCACTACCAAGGCAGAGACTTGAACATCGTCAGCGTCTTTGAAGCTGTCGGTGAAAACTCTGCGGGCAAATTGAGCGACTTTGATCTGAAAGAAATCGAGAAACGCGCCATCCCCGGCACCGGCTCTTGCGGGGGCATGTACACCGCCAACACCATGTCTTCGGCCTTTGAGGCTTTGGGCATGTCTTTGCCCTACTCCTCGACCATGGCCAACCCCCATGACGAGACACAAAACTCCGCCAAAGCCTCGGCCAAAGTTTTGCTGGAGGCCATCAAACACAACCTCAAGCCACGCGATATCGTGACCAAAGAGGCCATCGAAAACGCCGTGGCCGTGATCATGGCCACGGGCGGATCGACCAATGCAGTGCTGCATTTCTTGGCCATCGCGCATACAGCCGAAGTACCATGGACCATTGACGACTTTGAGCGCATGCGCAAAAAAACTCCAGTGCTGTGCAACCTCAAACCCAGTGGTAAATATTTGGCTGTGGACTTGCACCGCGCCGGCGGAATTCCACAGGTCATGAAGATCTTGCTCAAAGCTGGTTTGCTGCATGGCGATTGCATCACCATCAACGGCAAAACAGTGGCTGAGAATTTGAAAGACGTGCCCGATGCACCGCGCGCCGACCAAGATGTGATTTGCCCGATCGACAAGCCCATGTACGCACAAGGTCACTTGGCCATTTTGAAAGGCAACCTCTCGCCCGAGGGTGCAGTGGCCAAAATCACAGGCTTGAAAAACCCCGTCATGACCGGCCCTGCGCGCGTGTTTGATGACGAACAGTCTGCCTTGGCAGCCATCTTGGCCGGCCAGATCAAAGCCGGCGATGTGATGGTGCTGCGCTACTTAGGCCCCAAAGGTGGTCCTGGCATGCCTGAAATGTTAGCCCCTACAGGCGCCTTGATTGGTGCGGGCCTGGGCGAAAGCGTGGGATTGATCACCGATGGCCGTTTCTCAGGCGGCACCTGGGGCATGGTGGTCGGCCACGTGGCCCCAGAAGCGGCCGCTGGCGGCACCATTGCCTTTGTCCACGAGAATGATTCGATCACCATCGACGCCCACCAACTGATTTTGGAGTTGAACGTGCCCGAGGCTGAAATCGCCAAACGCCGCGCAGCCTGGACAGCACCAGCACCCCGCTACACGCGTGGCGTTCAAGCCAAATTTGCCTTCAATGCCTCCAGCGCCAGCAAAGGGGCTGTGCTCGATTTGTATTGAGGCCAGCGCCTATTTACAAGCCAATGGCGGCAATGCCCGCCTTGGCGATTTGCGCATCTTCCGTGGACTTCACGCCGCTGACCCCCACGGCGCCTATGCAACAACCGTCCTTCATGATCGGCACACCACCTTCGAGCATGCCATGAATGGCAGGGGCAGACAGGAAGGAAACACGTCCAGCGTTAATCAAGTCTTCGTAGATTTTGCTTTCGCGCTGGCCCAGCGCAGCCGTATTTGCTTTGGCAGGTGCAATATGGCTGGAGATGGGCGGCGCACCGTCCAAGCGCTGAAAGTGCAGCAAATGGCCGCCCGCATCCACAATGGCGATGCTCACAGCCCATTTGTTTTTCTGCGCCTCGCTCTGGGCTGCTGCTGCGATGGCTTGAATGTCGGCTAATTCGAGAGTGGCTTGGGTTTTCATGGGAGCTTGAGGTTTGAAAAACGAGCAAGCATACCCCATGAATAGCCTCTTGAAATCATGGCATTTGACACGGAGTAGCATCTGGCGCATACAATTTACCCACCCCGATCCCGGGACGACACAGGAGTTCACACATGAGCGATCTTCAAAATATCGAACAAACCAGCTGGGGCTACAGCGAAACCTCGCAAATCCAGCGCAACCGCGTGATGCGCAACACCTACGCCTTGCTGGCCTTGAGCTTGCTGCCTACAGTGCTGGGTGCATGGCTGGGCGTGGCCACCGGCATCACCCAATCGTTGGGCGGTGGTTTGGGCTTGATTGTCTTCATCGGTGGCGCCATTGGTTTCATGTATGCCATTGAGAAAACCAAAAACTCAGCAGCTGGCGTGCCGGTGCTGCTGGCCTTTACATTCTTCATGGGCTTGATGCTCTCGCGCATGATTGCCATGATTTTGGGCTTTAAAAATGGCCCTGATTTGGTCATGACTGCTTTTGCTGGAACCGCCGGAGTGTTTGCACTGATGGCCACCCTGGCCAGCGTGATCAAGCGCGATTTGTCCGGTATGGGCAAGTGGCTTTTTGTGGGCGCCTTGGTGCTCATGGTCGGCGGCATCGTCAACATATTTGTGGGCTCCACCGCAGGCATGATGGCTTTGTCGGTTGCCGCTATCGGCATTTTCAGCGCCTACATGCTGTATGACCTCAAGCAAATCTTGGACGGCGGCGAGACCAATTACATCTCCGCCACCCTGATGTTGTACATGGACTTGTTCAACGTCTTCCAAAGCTTGCTGGCTTTGCTGGGCCTGTGGGGCGGCGAGCGCGACTGATGCGTCGCAAGCGGGCCTGTGCTCTTTGGGCGGGGCCCCTTTCTAGCTGCTCCTGACTCTCTTAGATTAAACCTCTCGCTCAAACACCGCCATGCTCTCCACATGCGCGGTGTGGGCAAACATGTTGACCACCCCCGCTGCCGTGCAGCGGTAGCCCGCGTCGTGCACCAAGACGCCAGCGTCTCGCGCCAGTGTGGCAGGGTTGCAGCTCACATACACAATTCTGGATGGCAACTCCCATTGACCTCGCAGCGCCTCGTCAGCATGCAACTGCGCCAAGGCTTTGACCAAAGCAAAAGCACCTTCGCGTGGGGGGTCAATCAGCCACTTTTGGGCCATGCCATCGGCCATCAACATCTCTGGCGTCATTTCAAACAAATTGCGGACCACGAACTGCGTGGGCGCCAAGGCCTGGGTGCCGGCTCCTTGACTTTGATTGAGCGCGTAGTTCTCGCGCGATCTGGCCACCAAGCTTTCTGACCCTTCAATACCCAGCACTTGCGCAGCTTGGGTGGCCAGCGGCAATGTGAAATTACCCAAACCACAAAACCAATCGATCACACGTTCATGCCGCTGTGCGTTGAGCAAACGCAGTGCACGTGATACCAACACACGGTTGATGTGGGGATTGACCTGCGTGAAATCGGTCGGCTTAAAAGGCATGTGAATGCCAAAATCAGGCAAGTCGTAAGACAACTCTTGGTCTGCAGCGTCCATCAACTTGACAGTGTCCGGGCCTTTGATCTGCAACCACCACTGCACACCGTGCTCATGCGCAAATGCACGCAGACGAGTTTGGTCTGCATCACTCAATGGCTCCAAATGGCGCAGCACCAAGGCGGTCACGCTGTCGCCCTGAGCCAATTCAATTTGCGGGCAGGTCTCACGCGCGTCCATGGCGTATATCAAAGCGCGCAAAGGCATGAGCAATGCGTTGACCTTGGGTGGCAAAACGGGGCAGACTTTGATGTCGGCCACGTAGCGGCTTTTGCGCTCATGAAATCCGATCAAGACCTCCCCCTTCTTGTGCACATGGCGCACAGACAAGCGGGCTCGGTAGCGGTAGCCCCAAGACGGCCCCTCCATGGGGCGCAATAAATTTTCGGGTTTGACTTTGGCCAAATGCCACAGGTTGTCTTCAAGCACCCTTTGCTTGACGGCCACTTGCGCGCTGACTTCCAAGTGCTGCATTTTGCAGCCACCGCAGGCGCCCGTGTGCAATCCAAAATGCGGGCAACCGGGCCGAACACGCTGCGAAGATTCGTGGTGCACCGCCGTGACAACGCCCTGCTCCCAGTTGCTTTTTTTGCGGTGCACATTGACAGACACCAGCTCAAACGGCAAAGCCCCTTCAATGAAAACCACCTTGCCATCGGGCCGCCTGGCAATGCCTTGGGCTTCTATGTCCAGCGCGTCCACATGCAGCCAACCCACGGGCAAATCACTGCGTCCCAAAATCAATACTTCGGGCGCGTCACTCGAATCGGTCATGCAAAAATCAATCTGTCAAAAATGAATGCCTGCCCCTTCGGGTACAGGTCACCGGGGTGGCAAAAGTTTGGCGGGGTCGACCGGTTTTCCAAGCCTGCGAATTTCAAAATGAAGCTTGACGCGGTCTGCATCGGAGTTGCCCATCTCTGCAATTTTTTGACCTTTTTGGATGGTCTGATCTTCTTTGACCAGCAAGGTCTGGTTGTGTGCATAGGCCGTTAAAAAGGTGTTGTTGTGCTTCAAAATAATCAGGTTGCCATAACCCCGCAGGCCCGCTCCTGCGTACACCACTTTGCCATCGGCCGCTGCCAGTACGGGGTCTGCCGCCGCGCCGCCAATGTCCAGGCCTTTGTTTTTGATTTCGTCAAAACCACTGAGCAATGGCCCGCTTGCGGGCCATGCAAAACTCAGCGCCTCGTCGCTGTTAAAAGCCTGGGCCGCTGGGCTTGCCTGTGCAGTTTGCGCTGCTGCACCAACAGGTTTTGCAGGCGTTGGTGTTACTGCACCTGTGCTTGGCAAACTTGGGGGGCTTGCTGCGCCGGGCTTGGCTGCAGCCATGCTGGCATTTGGCAAACCAGGGGCGCCTACAGGTGCAGGTGCAGGTGCAGGTGCAGGTGCAAGGGGGGCATTGGGCGGCGCAACGCGCAAGACTTGGTCGACCTCGATCAGGTTCGGATTGTCTAAGCCATTCCAGCGTGCCACATCACGCCAGGCTTGCCCATGGTCCAAGGCAATGCGGGTCAAAGTGTCACCTTGCTTGACCGTGTAATAACCCGGTTTGCCAGCGTTGTCCGAGCCACCCATATTGACGGGGGTGCTGACCGCTGTGGGCGCTGGCTGGGGGGCGGCCGCGGGCGTCTGTGCCGATGGCGCAGCAGCAGGCTTTGCCGGCCGAGGAACAGCAGGGCCTTGCCCTGTCCCCCGGTCTTCCATGGGAATCGGCGACCGAGGGCGCGAAGTACAGGCCGTCATAAGGATCACTGCGCAGACAAGCGCAAGCGTCCACAAGCGACGGGGGGAAAGCGATGACATTCAAAATTCCTTCAGGAGATGCCTGATTTTAGAGGCACAAAATGAACCGCTTCGAGCAGCGTTTTTTTAAACCCCTCAGGGGTTTTATCGACCACCATCAAAGCCTGCTGGCCACCTTGGGTCACCATGGGCGCGACCAAGCGTGCACCCATGGCCAGTTGGTCCAACCAGGCTTGCGGTAACTGCTCGCCCCCTGCTGCGCAAATGATGGCCGCATAGGGCGCGCCCTTGGGGTAGCCCAGCATGCCATCGCCAAACAACAAATGCACATTGGGCAAGCGGAAATGTCGCAAATTTTGACGTGCTTTTTCGTGCAAGCCTTTGAGGCGTTCGATGCTGTAAACCTCGGTGGCAATGTGGCTGAGCACCGCCGCTTGATACCCGCAACCTGTGCCGATCTCCAGCACGCGGCCAAGTTTTCCCTCAGCGCCATTGCGCAGCAACTCAATCATGCGCGCCACCACATTGGGTTTGGAAATTGTTTGACCTAAACCAATGGGCAAACTGGTGTCTTCATAGGCCTGGGTGGCCAAGGCCGTTTCCACAAAAAGATGGCGTTCGACGGCGCCCATGGCCTGGAGCACGTGCGGATCTTGCAAGCCCTGTGCGGCCAGTTTTTGAACCATGCGTTGGCGCACGGCGCTGGAGTCCAAGCCCAAGCCTTGGGAGACTTTGTTGGGCGCTTCGCCCGTGCGCATGGCGGCATTGCCTGGGGGCGTGCGCTTGGCGTGCGGCGTGGTGCTCGGCATGGGGCTGCGAGAGGTGCTGCCAGGCTTAGGCGGCGAGCTGGACTTCTTGGCTTGCGCGTTGCCAAGTTGGATGGGAAATCCGGGGCGTTGGGCCATTTAAGGAACCAGTGCGTTCAAATGCGCCACATTTTGCGCCCAGTAGCCCGAATTTTCATGGTCGGTCAGGTCTACCTTCAAGGGCGTGACTGTCACATGGCCTTGCAACGCCGCATGGAAATCTGTGCCCTCGCCGTCGTCCATGGCAGCACCTGCATTGCCTATCCAATACATGGTCTCACCGCGCGGGCTTTCTTGCGTGATCACAGGCTCGGCGGCATGTCGCCGTCCGAGCCTGCACAACTTGGCCGGCTTCATGGGGCCGGCCTCTTTGTTGGGCAGATTGACATTCAACAGCCAGGCTTGTTTGCCTATCCATTGCTGGGCCGCCATGTCTAAGACCATGGTCTTGATCCACTGGGCAGCTTGGTCTAAATGGGCCCATCCTTTTTCAGTTTGTGAAAATGCAATGGACGGAATGCCAAACAAATAGCCTTCCATGGCCGCGCCCACGGTGCCAGAGTACAAGGTGTCGTCACCCATGTTGGCGCCATTGTTGATGCCCGAGACCACCAAGTCGGGCCTGTAACCGAGCAGGCCCGTCAAAGCAATGTGCACGCAATCGGCCGGCGTGCCGTTGACGTACCTGAAACCATTTTCACCTTGGCGCACGTAAAGCGGTGAATGCAAGGTCAAAGCATTGGACTTGGCGCTGTTGTTGTGCTCAGGCGCCACCACCTCCACTTGGGCCACTTGCTGCAGTGCGTGGTAAAGCGCCACAATGCCTGGCGCGCGGTAGCCATCGTCGTTTGAAATCAATATTTTCATGAGCGTATCCTAGGGGGTGATTGTAGGTCGCTGCCGAGACACGCACTGGCTGGCCGGCACCTCAGATTCGCGCAGAATCAATGCGCATGTGATTTGTTAAATTCAAGGAGAACTTCTGTGCATGCATGGCTTTGTGAAAACCCCGTGGGCGTTGATGCCTTGACCTGGAAAGAATTGCCCACACCACAGCCGCAAGCAGGGCAAGTGCTGATTCAAATTCAAGCAGCCAGCTTGAATTTCCCAGACCTGTTGATCGTGCAAAACAAATACCAAATGAAGCCCGACCTGCCCTTTGTGCCCGGCTCTGAATATGCCGGTGTGGTGCAAGCCTTGGGCGAAGGCGTGACGCATTTGAAAGTCGGCCAAGCCGTCGCTTGTCTGTCTGGCACTGGCGGTTTTGCCACCCACGCCCTGGCGCCAGCCAAGCTGTGCATGCCCTTGCCGGCTGGGTTTCCTGCCGTGGATGCGGCGGCCTTCATCATGATTTACGCCACCTCGCACCATGCCTTGATTGACCGCGCACAACTCAAAGCCGGTGAAACAGTGCTGGTACTCGGCGCGGCAGGCGGTGTGGGCACCTCGGCCATTCAAATTGCCAAAGCCGCTGGCGCGCGCGTGATTGCAGCAGCTTCCACCGATGAAAAATGCACACTTTGCAAATCGATTGGGGCCGATGAGGTCATCAACTACACCACGCAAAACATGCGTGAAGCCCTCAAGACGCTGACCGGCGGCAAAGGCCCAGACGTGATTTACGACCCTGTGGGTGGCGACTACGCAGAGCCGGCTTTTCGCTCCATTGCTTGGCGCGGGCGGTATTTGGTAGTGGGCTTTGCTGCGGGGCCGATTCCAACCCTGCCATTTAATTTGGCACTGCTCAAAGGCGCCTCGATCGTGGGCGTTTTTTGGGGCGACTTTGCCCAGCGCGAACCCCAAGCCAACGCTGCCATGATGGCGCAATTGGCCCAGTGGTATGCCCAAGGCAAAATCAAACCCGTGATCGACCGCACCATGCCAATGAACGAACTCAAAGCCGCTTTCGCCCACATGGGATCACGCGGGGTGATGGGGAAATTGGTGATGGTTAACTGAAAAAAGGGCCAAGCGATGCAAACTCAAGCCCGTGACTATTTGAAGCTTGAATCAGAACTTTCTAGCGGATAACGAACCCATTGGCTCTGGTCCACCGTGGCTTTTGATGCGCTGGCCACATTGACTGCGTTGCTCGAGGGATAGCGCACCCATTGGGGGTTGTCAACTCGCGTCAGGGCGTTGCTAATGACAGCGGTAACCGGCCCGCTGATGTAGCGTACCCAATGACTGCGGTCAACGGCTGCGTCCATGCCCACTGAATCCAAAGATGCTGCGATGCTTGGATAACGAACCCAGTTTTCTGCTTTCACAGCAACTGGGGCATTGGCTCTTGGAAATCGCACCCAACTTTCGGTTTTCCCAGGCACACGTGCCAAAGGGGCGCTAGCAGCCACAGCGATATTGGCCGATTTCGGGCTGCTGCTTGCGTTGTTGGTTGGCTTGGATTTAGCTTCATTTTGAGTAGCCCGCTCCTCCTCCATTTGCGACAGCACCAAATCTGCCAATTGATTGTGATTGGGCACTTTGAGGGCGTTATTGGTTTTAACCAGATTGCTTGTGGCGCTGGAGAATTGCTGAGGGTTCAGGCTGCGAAAGGCTTGTCCCAACAATTCGGTCTTGAGCGGGCTGTTGGGCATGGTTTTGGCAATGATGCGCTCAAGCGGCTCACCCGCGTAAGGGGTGTAGGTGTGGCTCGACTTCAAAGCGCTCAGGTTCAGGTTGGCAGCTTCGCTGGCCTGCCAGGAGATCATGAAAACCCCCGCCAATGCACCCAACACACAACGTAGGACCGACAATTTCACCCTAGAGGTGGCGTTGGGAGAAAGGGTTGTGCACATGTTCACAGGCCTTAGAAAAGTTGTCAAAATCTTGACTCTTTCATGGAAAAGTCAGGAGCTTGCCAACAAAGTAGCAAAAGCCATGCCGAGGAAAAATTGACAGGGCTCGCCCGCTAGGCGGCGCTTGAAACAGGTGCGATACTTTGCTCAATGCCTATGAAAAACCTGTTTTTACTCGACTCTGACCTGATCTTCCTCAACCACGGCTCCTTTGGCGCCTGTCCGGCTGAGGTGATGGCCCAGTACCACCAGTGGCACATGGAGATGGAGCGCAACCCCGTGCAATTTCTCGGGCGCCGCTCAGCCCAACTGTTGGCAGACTCGCGCGCAGCCTTAGCAGAGACCCTTGGCGCCAACCCAGAACACCTGGTCTACCTGCCCAACGCCACCAGTGGCGTGAACACAGTGGCGCGCTCCTTGCGGCTGCAACCAGGCGATGAAATACTCAGCACAGACCATGAATACGGAGCCTGCGACAACACTTGGGATTTTGTTTGCCAGCGCACCGGCGCCCACTATGTGCCCGTTGAGATTCCATTGCCTTTTGCAGCCGAAGAATTCACTCGCCGAATTTGGGAGCGCGTCACGCCCCGCACCCGCGTTATTTTCTTAAGCCACATCACCTCTACCACTGGGCTGATTTTTCCAATTGCTGAACTTTGCCGTCTTGCCAGACAAGCAGGCATCTTGACCCTGATTGACGGCGCCCATGTGCCAGGCCACATCCCTTTGAATTTGGACCAACTGGGCGCAGATTTCTACACTGGCAACTGCCATAAATGGCTCTGCGCGCCCAAAGGGGCGGCCTTCTTGCACATCCGGCCCGAACACCATGCCATGATCGACGCCAGCGTTGTCAGTTGGGGCTACAACGCCAGCATCACAGGGCATACGGGGTTTGACGCCTACACCGGCAGCACGCTGCTGCAGCGCCGTCTGCAGTGGCAAGGCACGCGAGATATCGCTGCTTTTTTGAGCGTTCCAGCAGCCATTGCATTTCAAGCCGCGCATGGGTGGGATTTAAAGCGCAAGGCTTGCCACACCCTTGCGGCGCAGACCCAGCGGCGCATTGACCAAATCACGGGACTTGCGCCCATTTCTCAAGACGCAGATTTTGGGCAAATGGTGGCCATTTCAGTGCCGCCGATGGACCCGCTAAATCTCAAAGATAAGCTGTTTGACCATTACCGAATTGAAGTGCCCATCACCACCCACAAAAATTGGCTTTTCATTCGCTTGTCGATCCAAGCATACAACAACGCCAGCGATGCCGATGCGCTGGTGCAAGCCGTTCAAGAGATTTACGCGGCGTAGGAAAAAGAACGCCTTCAGCTTCATGACGTTGACGGCAGTGCATTTGATCTGCATCAAGATCAAGATGGCCTTTTGTCTTACGATTGAGCTTCAATTCTGAAAAAAAATCATGAAATTACTCATCGCCGTTGACGGCTCCAAGGCCTCGGAAGCAGCTGTTAAATTTGCAGCCAAGCTTTGCGCTGACATGACCGGCCCCAACCACATCACACTCATCACAGTCCAAGATGACACTGCATTAAAACTTTTCAAAAAGTACACGCAAAAAGGTGTTGTCGATGATTACCTGCGAGAAGAGTGTGACAAAAACTTGGCTTGGTCCATCAGGTATTTGAACAAAGTCAATTTGCACCATGACATGGTCATTAAATGGGGGAACCCCAGCAAGCAAATCATCAATGAAGCCAAAAACGGCGGCTTTGACTTGCTCATCATGGGTGCAAAAGGTCGCTCAGTATGGGCCGACCACCTCATGGGTTCGGTTGCACAAAGGGTCACCGCTGTGTCTAAAGTGCCGGTTGTGATTGTCAAAAACTAATCTGCTTTTCGCTGCCCCGAATCAGTGGTGCGTCAATATTTCGCCCCCATGATGGAAATGGACATAAAGGGATATAAAGGGGACGCTTCCCTTTGATAAAGGGGACGCTTCCCTTTACCCCCACCCTTGAAGGTTTTTTATAGATGAAGTTCACGAGGCGCTTATAACGGTCTCAACTCATCTAGAAAACGAACTGCGGGCAGGGAAAGGCGCCCATCACGTCGCCGCAGGACTCTCATTTGAAGAGTATGACTCAAACCGCCAACTTCCACGGCGCGCAAGACACCCCGCTCGTTTTCTTCGCGGAACATCGGCTCCATGAGCCAACTCACAAACTGACCACTCCTAACGAGTGTTTTGATCAGTGAGATCGACGTAGTGGCAACCGCAAGGTGCGGGACCTTCAATCCGGCTCGAATGAACTGGCTAGACCATCTCGCGTAAGGGGCTGTGCCTTTCGGCATGAAAGCCCATGGCAAAGAAATCAGAGTGTCTAGTGTCGGGGATGGCAATCGGACAATCGGATGGTGCGCGGCCGCGACGACACTGGCCCGCTCATTCCAGCCACAGCCACTGACCTCGGCGACAGACTCCATATCTGGCATACCGGTGGACAGCACGAGGTCGATTTCGAAGTTGACCAAGGCAGTGCATAACTGATCTTGCACACCCTCGACCACCTCTACGTTCAACCCTGGCCACTTAGCGTGGAAGCTACACAGTTTACCCCCGGCATTGATCTGAGTATCTGGAAAAAACTGGTTGTGAACTGTGCGCTCAACGGACTGTGCGCGATCACCGACCTGACTTGCGAACAGTTGTGTGCTCAGGCGGACATTTGGAACTTCTTAGACAAAATTTCCGATGAGACCTCGGCGCTTGCCAGGGCACGAGGCGTTCTGTTGGAGTCGACAAGTGCCCGAGAGTTCCTACGCAAGGTCGCCCACGCATCGGCCGAACACTATCCATCAATGGTCTTCGATATCCGCAATAAACGCCCAACGGAGATCGACAGCCTCAATAACGCCATCGTCCAAGGAAGCCAATCTCTTGGGCTAGATGCCAGTGCCAACCAAGCCGTCGTAGCGCTAATCAAGTCTATGGAGTCAAATTACCATACGCCTAGGCACTAGCTTGATGGCCGTTTTTTACACGCCGCCTTGTCCAGAAACGCAGGCTATCATGCTGCTTCTGCTCTGAAAACGGAATATTCCATGAGGTGGTTAAACTTTTGCTTTGGGGCCTTGGCTTCATGGACCGCACAGTTCGCGTGCGCACAGACCACAACGCAAGTGCTGGACTTGCCGACTCGCCCTGGCGTGACTTTGCGCGTGCTGGCTCTCACGCCCGCCAACCCCAAGGCGGCAGTGATTTTGCTGGCCGGTGGGCATGGGGGTTTACAAATTTTCCCAAACGGATCTATGCGGTGGGGAGAAAATAATTTTGTTGTTCGCACGCGTGAGTTGTTTGCAGACCAAGGTTTGACTGTGGCAGTGGTGGATGCCCCGTCAGATCGCATGCGAATACCATTTTTATCTGGGTTTCGCCAGTCCAATGAGCACGCGCAAGACCTCAAAGCGCTCATCTCTTGGCTCAGGCTAAAAGCAGAAATACCGGTTTGGTTAATTGGCACAAGCCGCGGCACCGAGTCAGCCGCTTCAGTAGGAATCAAACTTCAAGGCACACAAGGCCTTGGCGGCATGGTGCTGACATCTTCCATCTTGGTGGACCCCAAAGGCCTGCCAGTACCTGAGATGCCCGTTAAAAGCTTCCAAGGCCCCGTACTGGTTGTTCACCATGAGCTCGATGCTTGCAGGGTGACATTGTTTTCTGATCTGCCCAAACTCACAACCCAACTCAACCCGAACGCCCCGCATGAGGTCATTACTTTTCAAGGCGGAATATCGCAAGGCGATGCTTGCCAAGCCATGGCCTACCATGGCTACAACGGCATTGAGTCCGATGTTGTGAACAAGATCGCGATGTGGGTGATCAGCCATTAGGGATAAAGGGATGGATAAAGGGTAGCGGGATAAAGGGTAGCGACCCCTTTATTGGGATAAAGGGTAGCGTCCCCTTTATGTCCCCTTTATTCCCTTTATTGCTTGATACACATGCACAGTCTTGACATATACCGATATAACGATACAATTAATGCCACTCTGCACCATAATATCGGTATGCCAAGAAACACCAAAGCCATCAATCAACTCCCTCCAGCCACCTTGGGTGCACTCCAAAAGCTGGGGGCAGACCTTGCTGTGTCCCGTTTGCGCAGGAAAGAATCACTGCGAACATGGGCAAAGCGATTGGGCGTTAGCCTCTCCACGCTCCAGCGCCTAGAAGCTGGTGACCCCGCAGTGAGCATCGGTGTGGTTGCCACTGCTTTATGGCTCATCAACAGAGATGGTGAGCTGGGAAACTTAGCCACACCAGAACATGACTTAGGCGCCCTTGAGCTGAATGTTCGAGAAGCGGTGGAGCTTGGCCAAGCACGTGCGCAGGCTTCAGCGGACACCCGCATGCGTGCAACAACTTCCAGCAACAGCATCAACCCCACCACTGGCAAGAACTGACATGCGCTTAGATGACCTGTACCTTTGGTACCTTGCAGACCCCGAGCCTCGCTACGTGGGTGCGCTAAAACTGGTTGCGTCCGGTAAAGGTGTCTCGCTTCACTACGGCACTGACTGGCTGGCCAATGGCTTTGCACTCAGCGAGGACTTGCCCCTTGTGGACATTGAGCTCTCGCCACCTGGGCGACTGAGCACCAACGCCCCCCGCGCAGTTGGCGCAGTAGACGATGCACGTCCAGACCGCTGGGGTGAAAAAGTGATTCGGTTCATCGATAGACCTAAGCGCACATCATTGATGGAGCTGCTCTACTACGCCGGTGATGACCGGTTCGGTGCGTTAGGGGTCTCAACCTCATCCAGCAGCCACCTCCCCCGCCCAGGCGGTCCATTGCCTCGGTTGGCACAAGCTCAAGAACTCAGCGAGGTGGTGGCCAAGATTGAAGCCGGCGACGCCTTGACTGCGCTTGAAACCAAAATAATTGAAGGCGGCGGCAGTCCTTTAGGTGGCGCAAAACCCAAGGCGCTTATCGACATCGATGGCGAACAATGGGTTATCAAATTCTTTAACAACGAATACGTCGACACGCCGCTCATTGAGCACGCGACCATGACGTTGGCAGCTCAGGCTGGCATTACCGTTGCCCAGACCCAAGTCATTCATCTGGCTGCGGCTAACGCCATAGCCATTCGCAGGTTTGACCGCGTGGACAGTCAGCGGATTCACAGCATCTCGGCGGGCACTGCCATCCGAGCAGCCACACCGTCCGGCACAGAGCCAGAAATGGGATATCCACAGCTCGCTCGAATCCTTCGCAGAGTCGGCGTGAGCCAAGGCGATGCACATCTGACGGATGCACAAGAGCTGTTTCGCAGAATGGTGTTCAACATCTTGGTCGACAACACCGATGACCATGAAAAGAACCACTCGCTCTTGGTTGTGAATCCTTCAGCGAATGGACGACTGAGACTCGCTCCTGCTTATGACGTTTTACCAACCAACTCTGGTCAAGGCTATCAAGAGTTCATCTGTGGCTCGCAAGGACAAGATTCCACGCTGGCCAACGCAATGTCTCAATGTGATGCCTTTGGCCTTGAGCCTGCAAAGGCCGCCGAGCAAGTTCTGCAAGTCATTGCCGTGGTCAACACTTGGCGCGCGCACTTTGCATCCCATGGGGTAACCGACAGCGACTTGGAGAATTTGGCACAACGTTTAGACGGCGAAGAGTTACTGAGCCAGCGACAGAACTTTGACGCCAGTCAATACCAAGGCGCAGTGCCCAAACGAAAACCGATAAGCCCGTTTCGTAGAGCTTGATTCACAAATGAAAAAAGCCAGCGTGCCGAGCGGTTCGTATCTTGGTCCGCACAACCGTTCAGGCAACAATTGCTTGACGACAATTAACGTGGCCGGGCGCCAATCTCATGCAGGCCCTCCATTGTTTCGTGGATGGCCGCAAAAGCATCACTACGGTATTTTTTAGTCATCTTTGGAAATCTCCTCGAACTGGCCATTTACGATAAGCAGATTAATTTGCTCGTCCGTCAAAGCCAATGTGATCTTGGCCGCTTTCTTAAAGTGATCTTCCTCATCATTTCGAATGTTGGCCTATATGTTGTGCAGCGTCTGCGCGGACTTACGGATCAGCTCGATTGTTGATGTGCCAAACTGGGTTGTATCCTTTTATTTCCCCAGATTGGTTCTGGAGTAGGTGTATCTGCGGGATCCCACGCACAAGGTGCAGCTGAAGTGAAGCGCCGACCGAGGACCGGGGAGTCCTCGGGCCGTGCAAAATGCGTATAACAATGTTGATTTTCTGGGAAGCAAAGCGTCAGCAATAGAGGACCTATCAAAGGCAGTAAATCACCGCCGTTCGAGTCAGAGCGGCGACCTTAGACAGCTAATCGGACCGCCTCAGGAGACTGCGCAGCGATTCGAAGCAGGGTCTTGGCCGCGCCCGAAGGAGTTCGTCTGCCCTGCTCCCAATCTTGCAAGGTTCGAACGGACACCCCCAGCAGAGTTGCAAACTCTAGTTGCGATACGCCTACTTTCGAACGCGCTTCAGCGGCAGGAGTCAATGCAACAACGGTGGTTCTAGCCGCCTTACCCGCCTTCATTTGCCGTACTGACGTCAGTAGGTCTTTCTGAAACTGCGCCATTTCCTTGTCAATTGAGTTTGCCATTTTCCACCTCACCTTTAAGTTGGGCCAAAAATTCAGCCGGAAGATTGTCGAATTTGGACTTGGAATACACGATTAGCAGCCAGATTCGCCCTTCAATTTCATTAAAGTAAACCACTCGTGCACTGCCACGCTTTCCCATGCCTTGGCGTGTCCAGCGTACCTTTCGGCAGCCACCGGAACCCGGTACGACATCACCGGCATACGGGTTGGCTGCTATCCAGTTGATGAATTCAGAACGTTCAGATTCCGACCAGACTTCTTCAGCATATTTTTGAAAAATTGGTGTCTCTGAAACGGTGTTCATCGAAATCATTATACGGCATTGCCGTATTCATGGCAAGCACGCCGACAGCACGCCCTTTGGGTCAAGTTGCCGTTCAACCAACAATCCCTTCGACATAACCAGTACCGGCCAAGGTCAACACGACATTGACAGGGTTGACCGGTGCCCTGGTTGAAATATGCACCCAAGTGTACTCAAAAATCATCTGCCCAATGCCCAGCTCCGTGAGCCTGGACTCCAGCGCCTGACAGATTGCCAGCGGCGTGCCAAAGTCGGGCGAACGAAAGTCCACAGCTTTCCATGTTTCAGATTTTGCGTGAGTTGCTATCAACGACAAGGCAAGTGGAAGAGTTGCAATCAGTAGTTTCGAAGCATCTGCATCTCCAGTTCAGATATTTAGGCTTGTTATAGCAAGCAGGTCAAGTACTTGACCTGTGCGGTCGGCGCAAATGCCAGATCCAGTGTCACCACCAGCGTTGCATCATGCGTAATGCCTAGCTGGAACAAAGTCCAGAGTACTGACTGATCGATCCTCGGCAGGTTCTATTCTCAAAAGTCACATCCTAACTTAAAGCTTACTCGATGATGCGCTAAAAGATCCGACTACGCCACCATACGTACTATCGTATTGGCGCGGGCTTAGTCACCGCACCAGCACAGGCACGCCAATGGCATTGCCGCGACCGTATTGTGCTTCAAGCAGCGACTTGGCAGCGATGGTGTTTGCTGCATCGATGTGCGCCCAAACAACCATCTTGCCGTGCCCCAGGGGTGACGGAATCTGCACACGAGCTTGGTAGGTCTTCACCGCAGCACCGCTTATTTCTTCTTGCCAAAGCCTGCACGCAAAGCACCGCTGACCTGTTCCATCTGCGTGTCAAGTTCACCCGCATTCACTGCGTCCTTGATGACGCCAAGCGTGGTGATGAGTTCGCCCATGTCAGCAACTTCAATGTTATTCTTGCCCTTGACGATTTCAATCGGCTTTGCGCCTTACCGCAATTCCAAGGCCAACTTGCCGTTTGGCGCTGCAAACCACCATTGCTTAACGCGCTTGGACACCACCACCTGCTTTCGCTCGCAGGATTCCGCGTCGACGACAGACTTTACGCGTTTGCCTGCGTAGATCTCACCATCGGTCTGCGCTTTTCCATACCAATCTGCTCGACCAGATGCGCGGTCAGTTTCGCCCTAAGCAAGACGGTCGGAGATTTTTGACCTGCTGCAACACTCACGATTTTCAATTTTGCCAATGCACTCATTGGCATCCCCCCAAGGCAGTAGACAAGAGCCTAGACGACTGCTGTTGAGAAATCGTTAAGACTTTGTATCTCGGAGGGAACGGCAGTTTTCGCGACATTTGAGTCCCATGAAAACCAAGTAATACCGTCACAGGTAAAACGATCTTGTTTAAATTCCCACCGGTCAGTTGATCCCAACCAATCAAATTACCGCTTCCAGGCCTTTGCGATCAAGCAGGTTAAGCAACTTCAGTGAGGGGCCGCTTGGGTGCTTGTCGCCAATCTCCCACTTTCGCACGGTCGAAATACTGGTGTTCAACACCGACGCCAAAACAGCTTGGCTCAACTGAAGATGGTCCCTCAGAGCGCGAATTTTTTCACTGTCGTATGCGGGGATGGGGTCCAGACAAAGCACGTCAAATTTGCGCATTTTGCGTTTATCAATGAAGCCAAGGCGATGAAGATCGCTGACTGTTTCGTGGACTGCTTCAAAAATTTGGCTCTTGGCCTTAGATTTAGTGGTCATGGCATATCTCACTTAAGGTTCCATCATTCAAGGCCTCAGCCAATTGTTTTCCAGTCCTCGCCAATAGCTGCTCGGCCAGGTCTTTCAACGCTTCTAATTCATCATCCGATATGTTGGCACGGTCATTTTTTTCGAATCCGTACACAAAAAACCATCGATTTCCCTTGTTGGTCGCGACCAGTGTTCTGGCTCCACCCCGTTTGCCACGGCCAGAAAGTCCCACGCGTTTTTTGACGACCCCACCGCCAAGGTCTGCATCGATCAATCCTTGAGCCATTTCGTCAACTGCAGAGCAGAGCGCTTCATCGCTGAGCTCAGTTTTGCGCATCCAGCGAGCGAAGTATCGGGTCTTAAAAACGCGTCTCATGGCCAATTGTGCCACTTAGTGGCATAAATTGTCAATGGTGCGGCCATTGATTGTCGGGAGTAAATGAGTTGTCCGGTTTTTAGCAAGTAGTCTGTCCGGTTTGTGGAGGAGCGATGCAACACGGTGTGACCGCTTTGGAGAAAACCACTCGATTTCCAGATGCACCCCGAACGGCTCCTAACGCGACATTTGAGTCACTGAAGCCCAAAAGTCAAACAGCCGCTTCAGATCGAAATCAGCAATTCAACTTTGGCTGATGTATGTCCGACTAAAGGGTGAAGTCACCTAAGACAGTACTTCAAACAAACTCAAAAAAAACACGGGGGTGCTGGTTCAATGTTGATGACTTCAAAGAGCTGCCGTGCTGGCAAAAGAGTCAACATTGAAATCAATCCTGACCGCCAACCCAGTAGTTGTGCGGCTTGCAGGATGACAGACCAAATAGTATTCCCACCGGTGGGAATACTATTTGCTAAAAATAAGCAAAAAGCCCGGAAGACCGGGCTAAGTGCTTGATTCATATGGGGTGGCTGATGGGGCTCGAATATACGCCAAAGGGGAACACAGGAGAACATTGGGGTACGTAGGGGCACACAAGATCACGGAAGTGCTTGATTTCATTAAAAACACAACACATTCATGCCCCTGCAATCCAGTAATTTGTCCCCGAATTGTGCCCGGCGGTACAGCTCAGGAAAGTCGCATGATTTGCTGTCTAACAGGTACGTCAAACAGGAGTAAGTTGACTGAGTGTCTTCTTTTTCCTAAAACATCACGCACTCAAAATTATTTCAGTTTTTGATGCTTCTCAATTAGATTTTTAGCTGTGTGCAGTTCCGAATCGGTCAAAGCCCTAAACTCACTCGCGCCATTAAATCCTGTGAATCCAGGACTAACACCTAGCTTTAATAATTCGGACTCCAGCACACTTGCTGCTTCTTTGACATTGACAAGCAGAATTACCTCGAATTCAAATTTAGCAAAGCGCGCTACCTCCAGTATGCGTCGATCATCTAACCTAGCTGACGTGACCCCAAACTTGAACACGTCCAAACCATCAAATACCTGTCCAACTGCACGCCATAGGTAGATTGCGTCGCCATCACTTGATGGATTGAAATCCATATGGGAACATATTTCATCTAACCACCCGTTAATATCTGCACCGTGATAAGCACTAGAGTTCCCCAAAGAAAAAGCTCTTCGATTTGTATATTTCAGCGCTTCATCAGAACAATTTTTCTTAATGGACCAATGCCCGTTTGGCAACTTACCTGCAATCATGTGACCACAAATTTGATCAATGATATTTTTGCGCGATGCCGTGAGAAATGCAGATGGTGACTTTTCAACAAAATCAACCTTACTTTCATATTTCAATGCTTCAGCAGTCAAGTTTTCTAAAGTCCAAAAACCGCTTGGCTTTTTAATTTCAACCATGTGTGAGCAAATAATTTGGCGGCATTTCATTAGTCCTGCTGCTTTATAAGCTGCACCATTTTTCTGCTGGAATTCTTGACGCGAAGAATATTTCAGTGCTTCGTCTCTTAGCTTTTCAAGACTCCAATATCCATCAGGCTTTTTGATCTCTGTCATGTGACCGCAAATAGTGTCGCGAAGATTCATCCGGCCAGCAGCGCCATACGCTGAACCGTTTGCTTTTTGAAACTCTGTTCTTGTGGTGTATTTGAGCGCTTCAACCTGAAGTGTTTCCAGCGTCCAGTAACCGCGAGGTTTTTGGACCTCGATCATGTGACCGCAAATATCATCGAGCAGATTCCGTCGCGAAGCAGCCTTGTATGCTGAAAGAGAACCTTTTTGAAATCCACTTCTTGTGGTGAATTGACGTGCTTCAGCCTGAAGCGTTTCAAGCGTCCAATATCCTGTAGGTACTCGGGTCGTTTTCATAGCTAATGGAAATTACCGCCACCTCGCCTAATTGCGCCAGGGAAGCATGTCGTTGGCTAAGACGTAGCGGGCTAGGTCAGTACACAAGATAATTATAAATTCACCAAGCACAGCTTATCGTAACCGCTGGGGGACATGTCCAATGCTTCCGAGGCGGTGTCATGTGTCAAATCCATATGGACCTGCCAAGACCGCAATTCAGCGCTTATCACCTTAGCCACGCTCACCGGGATGCTTCCAAGGCTGTTATTGTTTCACGCCACTTTGCTAGATATCACCGCTCCTACAACTGCCGGCACGCACATGCCACGTCTTTGATCATGGCAAATGGGAATCACAAATGGGGGTCATTACAGATGGGGCACTCGGTGGAAATGTTCCAAAAAAAATACACCAAGTGGATTGATGGCGACCAGAGCGAAGCTGAAGTTGCGAGGCTGGAAGCGAATCTTAAAAATCAAATTGTCCCCGGACTGTCCCCGGAAAGGGTGACAGGAGCGTAAGTAGTTGATTTTAAAGGGAAAAATTGGGGTGGCTGATGGGGCTCGAACCCACGACAACAGGAATCACAATCCTGGACTCTACCAACTGAGCTACAGCCACCGCAGAAGCAAAATTATAACGCAAGCCCTTAGGAGGCTGCTCCTTTGGTTGCCTCAGGTGCGGGCTTGGAGACCAAAATTTCCGCCTTCATGGAATGCTTTAACTGGGCCAGGTAAGCCTGCGCTTGGGCCGAGGCCCACAGCTGTGTGAATTGTTGCTGGGCTTGCATGGCGTCTTCTTTTTTATCGGCCTCGCGGGGCAGCACTTTGTTCACGCGCAACACAGCAAAACCTTGCGCACCCAAATCAACTCCCACCCAAGCTGGCAATGCGCCAGGGTCTGCACGCAAAGCAGCTTCAATCACTTGCGGGGCTTGGCCTTGCGATTGATCGCGTGACAAGCTCATAGCGCCAGGCAAAGTGGCAGCACTTGGATTGGCTTGCCATGCTGTTAAGCGCTCTTGCCCCTGCAGGCGAGCCATCTCTGCTGCACGGGTTTGCGTCAATCGGCTGCGCACGGTGTCTTTGACCTCAGCCAAGGGCAAAGTGGCAGCAGGATGGTGCTTGAGAACACGCGCTGATACCAGCGTGCTGGCGGCCACCTCAATGGCCTCGGTGTTGCGCTGCTTTTGCACGGATGCCTCGCTGAACAATGACTGCAGCAAGCCGGGGTGGTTCAAAACTCCTTTGGCCCCAGGCATGGCAGTGCGGCTGACTTGGCTGGCTTTTTGTATGCTGAGTTTGAGTTTGTCCGCCACGGGTTTGAGGCTGTCGGATTGTTCATAAACCGTATTGGAGAATATTTCGGCCAGTTCGGCAAATTTGCGCTGTGCTTGTTGTTTTTTAAGGTCGGCCTCCAATGAGGGGCGCAAGGCTTCAAAGCTCTGCGTTTTAGGCGCCTTGATGTCAGTCAGTTGGATGATGTGAAAACCAAATTCAGACTCCACCACGTCGCTGATGTCTGATTTTTTCATGCTGTAGGCCGTGTCTTCAAACACTTTGACCATGGCGCCGCGCGGGAAAAAATCGAGGTCACCGCCTTTGGCTGCAGAGCCAGGGTCTTGCGAATTTTTGCGCGCCACTTCAGCAAAACTGCCGGGCTTGCCGCGAACAGTTTGCAGCAACTCTTGCACTTTGGCTCGGGCTTTTTCGCGCTCTGCGGCCGGCGCATCTTTGGCTGCAATGATCAAAATATGGCTGGCACGGCGCTCTTCTTGGCTGGCCAAGCGCTGCAGGTTTTGCTCGTAGTATGTCTTTAATTCTTGTTCGCTGACCACCATGGATTGGCGCAGCGTCTCAAGGTCAAGCACCACGTATTCAATGTCGGCTGTTTCGGGGGATTGAAACTGCGTTTGGTTTTTGTCGTAATAGGTTTGGAGCTCGTCTTGACTCAAGTTGACTTTGCCCAGAAACTCAGAGGCCGGAAACTTCACAACTTGCACTTCACGCTTTTGCATGAAGGCGTCTAATGCGGTTCGCGTTTGCGCAGTGGTTGCAAAAGCAGAGCCCTGAACGCCTTGCACCACTTGCCGGGTTGACAGATCACCTCGTACTTGCGCCTCAAACATTTCAGGTGTCATGCCTTGGGTGGACACCATCTGCTTGTAGCGCTCCATGTCCAGTTTGCCATCGGGAGACCGCAAGGCCGCAATGGCAGGGCTTTGCTGCAATTCACGCGCCAAGCGCGTATCGCTGGTGATGAGTTGCAACTTTTTGGCGGCAGCTGCCAAGACCTGATCGCGCACCAAGCGCTCCAAAGTGGCGTAGCGAGCTTCAGGCGTATCGAGTAACTTCATGTCAATGTTGGGCATGGCCGCGCGGATTCGGTCGGTCTCGCGCTTGTGCGCGGCGTCCCACTCGGCTTGGTTGATTTTGTTGCCATCGACTTTGGCAACCACCGCACCTTGGTCTTTGAAACGGCTGTAGCCCTCAATGCCAAACATGACGAAAGAAGGAATGATGAGCAAAAACAAAAGACCCATCATGATCTTGGTGTTGTTACGGACAAAATCAAACATGCGAGGACTCTCTGTAGACTGGTGCAAAAACTAAAAAACAAAAAGGCGAACAACCTGTTCGCCTTTGCTCGGAGTGGTGGGTGCTGACGGGGTCGAACCGCCGACCTACGCCTTGTAAGGGCGCCGCTCTACCGACTGAGCTAAGCACCCCACCTTCAAACGAGGATCAGTTCAGGGCGTCTTTGAGCGCCTTGCCTGGACGAAACTTGGGCACCTTGGCAGACTTGATCTTAATGGCTGCACCAGTGCGAGGGTTGCGGCCCGTGCGCGCCGCACGCTTGGTGACTGCAAAAGTGCCAAACCCCACCAAGGCAACCGTGCCGCCTTTTTTCAGTGTGGTGCGCACCGCGCCAATGGTTGCCTCCAGCGCACGGCCAGCAGCAGCTTTAGAGACGTCAGCATGCTTAGCAATGTGCTCGATCAGTTCTGTTTTGTTCATAGAGAGCCTTAAAAATAAAGTGCCTGAAAATCAGATCACTTGTCAATGTTGAAATTATTTGAAGCTCATCAGAACTTCGGTGACAACTTAATTGTCTTCACAATGCAATTTGTCAGTTCCAATTTAGCCAGACAAACCGCGTCTGTCAATCGAGTTTTCTCCTAGAAACCGCATTGCGACTCGAATTCTAGACGCAATAGCATGACCATAACGGCCCGAGATGAAAAAAAATTATGAATTGCTGGACTTGTGAAAATAAAGTTCTCACAAGGCTTGCGCAATGGCTTTGCCTACGTCTTGGGTGTTGGCAGTTCCGCCGATATCAGCCGTTCGAGGGGCACCACTTTCAGGCGATAAAACTTTTTCAATGGCCGCCAATACCGCATCATGGGCGGGCTTGCAGCCCAAGAATTCAAGCATCATTGCACCGCACCATATTTGCCCAATCGGGTTGGCAATGTTCTGGCCAGCAATGTCGGGGGCTGAGCCATGAACGGGTTCAAACAAGGATGGAAATTTGCGATCCGGGTTCAAGTTGGCGCTGGGCGCAATGCCAATGGTTCCGGTGCAAGCGGGGCCCAAATCACTCAAGATATCGCCGAATAAGTTGGTCGCCACAACCACGTCAAAAAACTCTGGGCGCTGCACAAAGTGCGCAGTCAAAATGTCAATGTGAAATTTGTCCAAGCGCACGCCAGGGTAGGCTTTGGACATCTCCAGCACGCGCTCGTCCCAGTATGGCATGGTGATGGCAATGCCATTGGATTTGGTGGCGCTGGTCAAGTGCTTTTTAGGGCGTGATTGCGCCAATTCAAATGCAAATTTCAAAACGCGGTCAACGCCAATGCGAGACATCACGGTTTCTTGCATGACGATTTCTCGCTCTGTGCCGGGGTACATGCGCCCGCCAATGCTAGAGTATTCCCCCTCAGTATTTTCCCGAACAATGTACATGTCAATTTCACCCGGTTGGCGGGGGCTGCCGTCTCTTCGCACCACCGGCGCGATGATGCCGGGCATCAAGCGCGCAGGTCGCAAATTAATGTACTGGTCAAACTCTCTGCGAAACAGCAACAAAGAGCCCCATAAGGAAACATGGTCGGCAATTTTTTCTGGCCAACCTACTGCGCCAAAATAAATGGCGTCATGCCCACCGATCAGATCTTTCCAATTGTCGGGCATCATCTGGCCGTGCTTTTCACAGTAGTCCCAACTGGAAAAATCAAAGTGGTCAAACTGCAAATCAAGGCCAAATTTACCAGCTGCGGCCTCCATCACGCGCAGGCCTTCGGGCATGACTTCTTTGCCAATGCCATCACCGGCAATGACTGCAATGCGTTTTTTTGTCATGATTGTTTCCTTTTCAAAATGAAATAAATCAGGGTTGCCGGCTCACTTCTATCTCAAAGGCTGCGCCGGGCGCACAACCCAGCTGACACCCCATGCCGTCAAAGCAATGCCCATCAAGGTGATGGCAGTCACTGGCTCATCGAATAAAAACCAAGCCATGATCGCGGTGCAAGGCGGCACCAAATACATGAGGCTAGTGACGGAAGCGGCTGCACCTTTTTGAATCAACAAATAAAGCAGAGAGCTCCCACCCAAGGTCAAGCCCAAAACTGACCAGGCCATGGCCCCCACCAATTCAACGTTCCAATGCATTGTCTCAGTTTCAAGCCAAGCCAAGGGGGTGGTGACCAGCAGCGCGGCTATCAGTTGAACGCTGTTGGCTGAGCGCACATCACACGGTTTGACAAAGCGCTTTTGGTACAGCGTACCCAGGGTGATAGCGAACAAAGCCGTCACAGCAAACATCAAGTTCACGGCATTGACATGGTCCAGGGCGCTGCCTGCACTCAGCTTGTTCCAAACCACCATCAGCAAACCGGCGAATCCCAGGGTCAAACCCAGCCATTGACGAGAAGTGACCGCTGCGCCTGGGGTTTGGCTTGATGGCTCGCCGGATCGGCTGGACAGCCAGATGGCCGTGAGCACCGGCTGAATACCCACAATCAGGGCGGACAAGCCCGAGCCCATACCGGCTTTGACTGCAGCCCAGACCCCGCCCAAATACCCAGCGTGCATCAAGATACCCGTGACAGACAGGTGCAGCCAGGCCGTACGCCCTTGCGGCCATTGAACGCGTGCCCACAAGATCCACGGCAAAAAGCACAGGATAGACAAGGCATACCGAACCCAGAGGAAGGAGAACGGTGGGGCGTGGGGCATGCCAAAGCGCGCCACGATGAATCCAGTGCTCCAAATCAGCACAAACACAGCCGGCATAGCGCTGACCCAAGCGCCGGTTTTGGCAGCTTCGGTCATTTCACGCGGGCACGAATTTCCGGCAAGGCTTTTTGCATGTAATAGACCATGGACCAGACCGTCAAAATGGCTGCAATCCAAATCAGCACCGTGCCCCATAGGTGCGTGTTGACCAAGGTGAAAAGCCATCCGTCATACAGCAAAAAAGGAATCGCCACCATTTGCACGGTGGTCTTGAGTTTGCCGACAAAATGCACCGCCACGCTTTTGCTCGCGCCCAGCTGCGCCATCCATTCACGCAATGCTGAAATGGCGATTTCACGGCCAATGATCACCAAAGCCACCATGACGTGAACGCGGTGCATGTGAACCAAAACCAGCAAAGAAGCGCAGACCAAAAACTTGTCAGCCACGGGGTCTAAAAAGGCGCCGAAAGATGAAATTTGATTGAGTTTGCGGGCCAAATAACCATCGAGCCAATCGGTGATGGCAAACACCACAAACATCACGGTGGCCGCCAAATTGCGCGTGTCTTCAGGCAAGTCGGTGTAGAAAACACCCACAATGAGTGGAATCGCCAGAATGCGCGTCCAAGTCATCAAGGTGGGGATGGTCAAAAACATAGGCCTATTGTGTCATGGCTTGGGTCAATGCAGGGCCTGGTAAATGCTTTGCGCCAACTCCCGCGAAATTCCCTGAACTGACATCAAATCTTCCACGCTGGCGTCTTCTACGCCGCGCACGCCGCCAAAGCGCTGCAGCAGGCTGGCGCGTTTGCGCGGGCCAATGCCGGCAATCTCCTCCAAACGGCCGCCTCCCACGCGCACCCGGGCTCTTTGCGCGCGCATGCCCGTGATGGCAAAGCGGTGCGCCTCATCGCGCACTTGTGCCACCAGCATCAACGCGGCAGAGTCTTTGCCCAAATAAACTTTTTCACGGCCATCGGCAAACACCAATTCCTCTAGGCCCACCTTGCGGCCTTCGCCTTTTTCAACCCCCACGATCAAAGCCAAATCTAAGCCCAAACTTTCAAAGACTTCCCGGGCCATGGACACTTGGCCTTTGCCGCCATCGATCAAAACCAGGTCGGGCATGTGCACATTGGCTGGCGCCTCGCCCGAATTCAAAGCCTGGGCCAACTTGCCATATCGGCGAAGCAAAACTTGGCGCATGGCAGCGTAGTCGTCCCCCGGGGTGATGCCCTCGATCTTGTAGCGCCGGTATTGGCTGTTTTGCATTTTGTGATTCTGAAACACCACGCAAGACGCTTGTGTGGCTTCGCCTGAGGTGTGGGAAACATCAAAGCACTCCATGCGCAAAGTATCGATATCGTCGGGCGCCAAATCCAATGCCTCTACCAAGGCCCGTGTTCTGGCTTGCTGCGAGCCCTCTTCTGCCAACAAGCGGGTCAATTGAATCGAGGCATTGTTTTGAGCCATCTCCAACCACACCCTGCGCTGCTCGCGGGGGTTGTGCACCGCGCTGACTTTGACGCCGCTTTGCAAGGACACCGCTTTGATCAGTTTTTTATCGACCTGCTCGCTGGTGATCAAAGACGTCGGCACCGCAATGCCCAAGTAGTGCTGCGCAATGAAGGCCTCCAAAATCCGGACCTCCAGAGTCTGTGGTTGGGCCTCTTCACCCTCTAAAGTGGTCATGCTGCCTATGGCGTGAGCGTCCTCCACGTGAGCAGGAAAATACGGCCGGTCGCCCAAATGGCGCCCTCCCCTGACCATGGCCAAGTTGACGCAGGCCCGCCCCCCCTGCACTTTGACGGCCAAGATGTCGGCATCGCTGTCTGAGACTGTGTCCACAGACTGCTGGTGCAACACGCGAGACAAGGCCGTCATTTGGTTGCGCACTTGCGCGGCCTGCTCAAATGCCAGTTGATCGGCCAGGGCCATCATGCGCGCCTCCAATGCTTGCAAAACAGCTTGCGTCTCCCCCCGCAAAAATTCTTCGGCGTGGCGCACATCTTGGTCGTAGTCGGCCTGCAAGATCATGCCCACGCAGGGCCCCGAGCAGCGCTTGATCTGATAGAGCAAACAAGGCCGAGTGCGGTTAGAAAAAACAGTGTCTTCACAGGTTCGAAGGAGAAACACCTTTTGCAGCAATTGAATGGTTTCTTTCACCGCCCAAGCGCTGGGATATGGGCCGAAGTAGCGGTGCTTTTTCTCGACACCGCCTCGGTAATAAGCGATCCGAGAAAATGCCTCGGCCTGTGGTTTGCCTGGCGTTCCGGTCGCATTCGCTGTGCTGGTGCTTTTGCCTGGGCCTGAAACTTTCAAATAAGGGTAACTTTTATCGTCTCTGAACAAAATATTGAACTTGGGGTTCAAAGTTTTGATCAAGTTATTTTCCAGCAGCAAGGCCTCAGCTTCAGATCGCACCACCGTGGTTTGCATGCGCACGATCTTGCTGACCATGTGGCCAATGCGCGTGCCGCCATGGTCTTTTTGAAAATAACTGCTGACGCGTTTTTTTAAATTGCGCGCTTTGCCCACATACAAGACTTGGTCTTGCGCGTCGAAATACCGGTAGACCCCAGGCAAGCTGGGCAGCGCGGCTACTTCGGCCAACAAGGTTTCTGAATGAACACTGGGCATGGGCGCTATTGTGGCGCCAAGCAAGCCACAATAGCGCCCATGCTTTGGGACATTTTTTGCAAGGTGATCGACAACCACGGAGACTTGGGCGTGTGCTGGCGCCTGTGCGCCGATTTAGCCCAGCGCGGTCATCATGTTCGCTTGTGGGTGGACGACCCCCAAGCCCTGGCCTGGATGGCGCCTGGCGCCCTGGAAGGGGCCTACAAGCCAGAAGGTCAGGCAGCAGCGGCAAACATTCAAATTCGCGCATGGGACAGCGCATTGCAAGCTCCGCAAGACATCCCTTCCGATGTATGGATAGAAGCCTTTGGCTGCGAATTGCCGGCGCATTTTCTCACCCAAGCGAGCAACACCTTAAACCGCGCGAAGCTGCCGGTGTGGCTTAACTTGGAGTATTTAAGCGCTGAGTTTTATGTTCAGCGCAGCCACCGCCTGCCCAGCCCGGTGCAGCACGGCCCTCTGCGAGGCCACACCAAATGGTTTTACTACCCCGGGTTTAACAACCGCACCGGCGGCTTGCTGCGCGAACCAAACTTGGCGGCACGCCAAGCTGCATTTGATGCGCCAGCTTGGCGCGCAAGAGCAGACGCCTTGGCCTTGCCCAGCCAGCGCGAGGCTCCCACCCCACCCGCTTCAGGCTGCAGAACCAGCTTGTTTTGTTATGAGCCAGCCGTCCTTGGGCAAGCCCTTGCCTTGAGCGATTTAAACCCCGAGGGGCACCGCTGGTGGGTCACCCATGGGCGCGCGCACCAAGCCGTTGTCCTAGCCTTGAATCAATTTGACTTGGCCAGCCCGAAGCCTTCGTGGACTGCCTTGCCGGCATTGAGCCAATTTGAATTCGACCACCTGCTGTGGGCCAGCGATTTGAATTTTGTGCGCGGCGAAGACTCTTTGGTGCGGGCCCTTTGGGCCGGCAAGCCACTGGTCTGGCACATCTACCCGCAAGAGGACAATGCCCACCACGCCAAGCTCGAGGCATTCTTGGACTGGCTGCAAGCCCCGGCCAGCCTGCGCGATTTCCACCGCGTATGGAACGGTATTCAAAGCACCCCCTTGCCTGCTCTGGACCTGCCGGCATGGGGCATTTGCGTGCAAAAAGCCCGCGAACGCTTGTTGGCACAAACCGATTTGCTGACCCAATTGCTTCAATTTGTGGCTGAAAAGAGCTAAAATAGCAGGCTTTGGGCAATCAGCCTGATTGCGCCGCCAAATAAGGCCGCAACTGATAAAACCCACACCCATCACTATTGGACCCCTATGAAAGTAGCTCAAGAAATTCGCGTTGGCAACGTCATCATGCACGGCAAAGACCCCATGATTGTGCTGCGCACCGAGTACAGCCGCGGTGGGCGCGGCGCAGCCACTGTTCGCATGAAGCTCAAGGCCCTGCTCAACAACATGGGCACCGAGGTGGTGTTCAAAGCCGACGACAAAATGGACCAAGTCATCTTGGACCACAAAGAGTGCACTTACTCTTACTTTGCTGACCCCATGTATGTTTTCATGGACACCGAGTACAACCAATACGAAGTCGAGTCAGAAAACATGGGCGACGCGCTGCACTACTTGGAAGACGGCATGTCGGTTGAAGTGGTGTTTTATGACGGCAAAGCCATCTCTGTGGAATTGCCCACCAGCGTGGAGCGCGAGGTCACTTGGACCGAACCCGCCGTCAAAGGCGACACCTCTGGCAAAGTTTTGAAACCCTCCAAGATTGCCACAGGCTTTGAAGTGCCTGTGCCCTTGTTCGTCAATCAAGGCGACAAGATTGAGATCGACACCCGCACAGGCGAGTACCGCAAGCGCGTCTAACTCTGCGCCCGGTCATCAGGGCGCAATTTCCAAGCTTGGGGTGCGCCACTGGCCACCGCCAAGCCCACCACCCAAAACACGACGCTGACACCGACCACTGCGCCTGCAAGTCCAAACAGCAAAGGCATGACAACGCTTGAAGCGTTGACGGTCATGATGCGAAGCCCCAAGGCTTCGCCCTGCCGATCTTTCGGCGTTATTTGATGCAAGGTGCTCATCACCATGGGTTGCACCACCCCCAACACCACGCCCAAGCAAACCGAACAAAGGCCCATGGCCAGCGGTGTTTCAAAAAAGGGATAGATGGCAAATATCGAGCCTGCACAAAGCATGGCCATGGTCAAAATTAAATACTCCTCTATGTGCCTGGCAATAAAAGGCAAAATCACCCGAATGAAGGCTGAGGCTGCTGCAAATGAACCCAAAATCAAACCCACCACCGAGGCGCTGAAACCGCGTTCGTGGCCCAACACGGGAACCACAAAAGTGTGCACATCCCAGCAAGACGACATCAGCCAACTGACCAGCAGCAAACGGCGCATCAAAGGGTTTTTAAAAAGATCGATGATCTTGCCTGGCGGGCCCTTGAACACGCTGATTTCGATCGGGTGTTCATGCTGCTTTCGAATCCAAGCCCAAGCGATCAAAGGAAAGATCGACAGCATCAGAAATGCGGCCATGAAACCCGTGGCATCGGCTGGCGAAGCGCCCGCGTGGTCGATCATCAAACCGGCAAACAAAGGGCCGATGAAGTTGGAGACTGCTGGCCCGATGGCCAGCCAACTGAAAGTTTCCTTGAGTTGATTGGTGTCGGCGGCAGCGCGTCCCACGTGGCGCTGCAAAGCAATCACTGTGATGCCTGTGGCACCTCCGGTGGCCAAAGCGCTGACACACAGGATTGGGAAGATGGGCCAGACAACCGCCAAGCCTGCGCCCGAGCAAGCCAGCATCACACTCAAGCGCACCGGGCGCTTAAGGCCATGCCGGTCAGTGAAGCGCCCCGCAGGTATGGCCATGAAAACCTGAGTGAGTGAAAACAAAGACAACAAAACCCCCACCGCCATGGTGCTGTAACCCTGCTGCAAGGCCAGCAAAGGTGTTGCCAAGCGCATGCCTGTCATGCAAGCATGCAGAAATATCTGGCCTGCAATCAGTTGGCTCAAACTTTTATTCACAGGGGATCGCTGCCACTTTCGCCAGGCTCCATGGGCAACAGGCCTGGTGTCTGTGCTTCGGGCAGGGCCTCAACTTGGCGCAAGGCCCGGTGCATCACATTGCTGCGCGTTTGGGCTTTGTCCAATGTATTCAAAACCCCTTGAGTTTGCTCTTTGACTTTGGCCAAGACTTCGCCAAATTTCCCAAACTCGGTTTTGACCGCGCCCAAAACTTGCCAGACTTCACTCGAGCGTTTTTCTAAAGCGAGAGTTCGAAATCCCATTTGCAAAGAGTTGAGCATGGCCATCAAGGTGGTGGGGCCGGCCAGCGTCACGCGGTGTTCACGCTGCAAGGACTCGATCAGGCCAGGCCGGCGAAGGACTTCGGCATACAGCCCCTCGGTGGGCAAAAACAAAATGGCAAAGTCGGTGGTGTGCGGAGGTTCCACATATTTTTCCGCAATCGATTTGGCCTCTAAGCGAACGCGCGCTTCCAAGGCCTTGGCACACACCTCTGCTTGTAGCGCATCGGCCCGCGATTGGGCCTCCAAAAGACGCTCGTAGTCTTCATTCGGAAATTTGGCATCGATGGGCAACCACACCGGATGACCATCTTCAGACCTTCCAGGCAAACGAATGGCAAAGTCCACTCGGTTTTTACTGCCAGGGCGGGTTGCACATTGGGTGGCGTATTGATCCGGCGCCATGACTTGCTCGAGCAAAGAGGCCAATTGTGCTTCCCCAAACATGCCGCGTGTTTTGACGTTGGTCAGCAAGTGTTTGAGATCCCCTACGCCTTGCGCCAAGGTGTTCATCTCGCCCAAACCTTTGTGCACTTGCTCCAAGCGATCGGCCACTTGTTTGAAACTCTCGCCCAATCGCGCTTGCAAAGTGGTTTGCAATTTTTCGTCAACGGTTTGACGCATTTCATCGAGCTTGGCAGCATTGCTCAACTGCAATTGGGCCAACTGCGTCTCCAGCGTGCCGCGCATCTCGCTCAAGCGGCGGGCATTGGCCTCTGAGAGTTGCTGCATTTGCAGCGTGAGCGTTTCAGACAGCGTTTTTTGCAGCAATGACAGTTGCTGGGCAAAAGCATCCATTTGGCTGTTTTGCGTTCGAGTGGCCTCACCGCTTTGCTGCACCAAGCTTTGCTGGAAAGTGCCTAGAGTTTGAACCAGCTCTTGCCGCCCGCCTCGGGCCGATTCACTGATCGCAGCACGCAGCTCACGCTCTAAGCGCTCGTTGCCCGATTGCAGGCTAAGCGCTAATTCTTGCAAGGGGCGCGCAGCTTCGTGCGCTTTGCTCTGATAGCGCCACAAGACCAGCAGAACGATCACGATCAAGACATTCAAGAGGCCCAAAAAAGCCAGCCATGTTGCTGCAGAAATGTCCATCAAGCACGCCCTGCGGCGACGGTGTTCAAGGGCGTCAAGGCATGGCCCCGGCTGAAAAAAGCGATGATGTTGTCTGCAGCCAAATCGGCCATGGCCAACCGTGTTTTGACGGTGGCACTGGCAATGTGCGGGGTCAGTACCACATTGGGCAGTTTGAGCAATTCAGGGTGCACCGAAGGCTCGCCCTCATAGACGTCCAAGCCGGCGCCAGCAATGCGCTTTTCAAGCAGCGCTTGTGCCAAGGCAGCGTCGTCCACAATGCCCCCGCGTGCAATGTTGATCAAGGTCGCTGTGGGTTTCATTTGCGCCAATTCAGCAGCGCCGATGCAGTGGTGAGAGGCATGGCTGTAGGGCAAGACCAAAATCAAGTGGTCGGCGCTTTGCAGCAGTGTTTGTTTGTCGACGAAACGCGCCTTGCATTGTGCCTCTTTGTCAGCGTCCAAGCGGCTGCGGTTGTGGTAGATCACCTCCATGCCAAACCCATGGGCCGCACGCTTGGCAATGGCTTGGCCGATGCGGCCCATGCCCAAAATACCCAAAGTACTTCCATGCACTTCGGCACCTGCGAACATGTCGTAGCGCCACTGCTTCCACAGCCCGGCTCGCAAAAAATGCTCGCTCTCGGTCATGCGCCGCGCTGTGGCCATGATCAAGGCAAAACCAAAGTCAGCGGTGGTTTCGGTCAGAACATCGGGGGTATTGCTCGCCACAACACCGGCAGAAGTCATGGCCGGTACATCAAAATTATTAAAGCCAACAGCCATGTTGGCTGCAATCTTCAGGCGCGGTTGGGGGCCTAAAACAAGGGCATTGACAGGGTCTGAGCCGGTGGTCAAAGTGCCGTCGTGCTGGCCCAATTGCCGCGCCCATTCAGCCGGCTCCCACGCGTGGTCTATTTGGTTGTCGGTGACTTCAAACGAGACAGCTAATTTTTGCAAGACCGATTCAAAAATCGGACGCGCTACCAAAATTTTAGGTTTCATGCAACTGACTTTCAGTGTTTCAATGTTTCAAAATTGCATTCAATGCGTCAATTGAAATTCAACAATGTAGAAAATGGCGCCACTCAAATACCCGAGCAAGGCCAGGGCACTGATTTTTTTCATGTACCAAATGAAATCAATTTTCTCTAAGCCCATGGCGGCCACACCGGCGGCCGAGCCAATGATCAAAATGGAGCCGCCCGTGCCCGCGCAGTAAGCGATGAACTCCCACAAGAAACTGTCAGGTGGGTATTGGGCCAAGCTGTACATGCCCATAGAGGCGGCCACCAAGGGCACGTTGTCCACCACCGCACTGACCAAGCCAATCAAGATCACGATCACATCCAAGCGCCCCACCGTGGTGTCCAACCACTTGGCCACGTCGGTCAAGATATGCGTGTGCTCCAAGGTGGCCACCGCCAGCAAAATGCCAACGAAGAACAGCACCGAGCTCATGTCAATTCGGGTCAAGGCACTGGCCAAAGTCAGGTGCTCTTTGTGCTCATCTTCTTTTTCGCGGTGAATCAAATCACCCACCAGCCACAAAATGCCCAGGCCAAACAAAATACCCAAAAATGGTGGCAAATGGGTGATGGTTTTAAAGGCAGGCACGGCCACCAAAATACCCAAACCCAAGAAGAACATCAGTTGTCGCTCAAAGACGGAGGTTTCAATTTTCCCTGCATTGTCCGAGCGCACAGGGGCCTGCACAAGCCGGCCACGCAACATCCAAGCGGTAACGGACAAGGGCACCAGCAAATTGATCATGGAAGGAATGAACAAGCCCTTCATGATGGCCGCCGTGGTGACCTGCCCGCCGATCCACAGCATGGTGGTGGTGACATCACCAATGGGCGTCCAAGCCCCGCCGGCATTGGCCGCAATCACAATCATGCCGGCAAAAAACAAGCGGTCCTCCCGTTTGTCCAAGAGTTTTTTCATCAAGGACACCATCACAATGGTGGTGGTCAAATTGTCTAGAATTGAGCTGAGAAAAAAGGTCACAAAACCCACCAACCACATGAGCCTTGAGAGCTGCGTGGTTTTGATTTTGGCGGTGATCACTTCAAAGCCGTTGTGCGCGTCCACCACTTCCACAATCGCCATGGCCCCCATCAAGAAGAACACAATTTGTGCGGTGGACATGAGCGACTCCCCCAACTCTTGCCCCACCACATCGGCATTGGGTGCAGCCAATGCATAAACCGTCCACAGCAACCCAGCCCCAAGCAAGGCGGTGGCGGTTTTGTTGACCTTCAGCGGATGCTCCAAAGCAATGGCTGCATAAGCCAACACAAAAATCAAAATCAAGATGGTGTTCATGGAAAATTACTTTCTGTACATTGGGTTTTTCAGCCGCAGGACGCCCTGGCCCACTCAGGCACTCTCTTCAATTTCAAACACTTGGCGCAAATAAGCCAAATAATTTTGATCTTCGCACATGCCCTTGCCCGGTGAGTCAGACAGTTTGGCCACAGGTTGCCCATTGCAGCGGACCATTTTGATCACAATTTGCAAAGGCTCATAGCCCAAATCATTGGTCAAGTTGGTGCCAATGCCAAAAGCCAACTGACAGCGCCCGTTGAATTGCCGAAACAACTCGATGGTGCGCGGCACGGTCAAGCCATCGCTGAAAATCAAAGTCTTGGTCAGCGGGTCCACCCGGTTGCTGCGGTAGTGCGCCAGCATTCGCTCTCCCCAGGCGAAGGGGTCGCCGCTGTCGTGACGCGCGCCGTCAAAGAGTTTGCAAAAATACATGTCGAAGTCGCGCAAGAAGGCATTAAAGCCATAGACATCGCTCAAAGCGATGCCCAAATCTCCTCGGTACTCACGTGCCCAAGATTCAAAAGCAAAGACTTGGCTGTCGCGCAGTCTGGGCCCCAGTGCTTGGCAGGCTTGCAAATACTCATGGGCCATGGTTCCCAAGGGCGTCAGGCCCAACAGGTATGCGAACTGCACATTGCTGGTGCCGGCAAAAATGCCATTGGGGCCCGCGCCCAAGCGCCCCGCCAACACGCGCAAAACTTCTTCATGCCAGGCCTTGGAAAATCGCCTGCGTGTGCCGTAGTCAGCAATTTTCAGCGCATGAAGATCTTCACTTTGCAACTGGATGATTTTGGCCTCTAAGCGCTCACGGCCTTGCATCAAATTGGGCATGCGCTGCGTGTTTCTGAAGTAGACCTCATTGACAATGGCCAGCACCGGAATTTCAAACAAAATGGTGTGCAGCCAGGGGCCTTGAATCACAATTTCGATTTCACCCGTGAGCAAGGGCGTGACATGTATGTATTTTTCGTTGAGCCGAAACAGACCCAAAAAATCCACGAAATCGCTTTTGATAAAGCGCAGAGACCGCAAGTAAACCAATTCAACTTCTTTGAAACTCAAGCTGCAAAGTGATTTGATTTCACTTCGAATTTCATCGACAAACGGCGCCAATTCAACACCTGGGTTGCGGCACTTGAATCGGTACTCCACTTGCGCACCCGGAAATTGGTGCAAGACCACCTGCATCATGGTGAACTTGTAGAGGTCAGTGTCAAGCAGGCTGGTGATGATCATGGCTGGCAACAGGTCTTTTTGGGGGTGCTATTCACTCCACCCAATGGGTGAAGGTTTTGGCATCCACCCGCGTGGTCTGGAAGGTGTTGACCAAAGCAGCTTCGTCGGCATAGCCCAAAGACATGCTGCAAACCAACATTTCATTCTCGCCCGCGCCAACGTGGGGCATGATGATTTTAGAAAAACTGTTCCAAGCCGCTTGCGGGCAAGTATGCAAACCCCGGGCGCGGGCTGCCACCATCACGCTTTGCAAGAACATGCCGTAGTCGAGCAAACTGCCGCGGCCCATGATGCGGTCAATCGTGAAAACCAAGCCCACCGGTGCACCAAAAAAACGATAATTTTGCTGATGTTGCATATGCATTTTTTCTTTTTCACCTTTGGCAATGCCAAGCACGCCGTACAAACCAAATCCGCACTCGCGGCGGCGCTCAATGTAGGGGCTGACCCATTCTGAAGGGTAATAGTCATAGGCCTCTGCATAGTCTGCGGCCAAGGCCGGGTTGGCTGCGAGTGCATCGTGGGCTTGGCAAACCGATTGAATCAATTGGTCTTTTCGGGCGCCTTGCAGTACATAGACATTCCACGGCTGGGTGTTGGTGCCACTGGGCGCCCTGCCAGCAACTTGCAACAAATCTTCCAAAACTTCTTTGTCCACTTCTCGCGGCAAATAGGCCCGCGCCGAAAAACGGCTTTGAATGGCCGCATCGACGCTGAGTGGATCGGCAATCACGGTGCTGACTTGGGAACTTGGCAATGCGCTCATTGGAGGCTTTCTAAAATTTGAATCAATGAAGGAGGCAAGGGCTTGGGGCGTCTTGTGACTTTGTCCACATAGACGTGCACGAAATGGCCATGAGCTGCGCTCAGATCCTGGCCTTGAGCAAACAAGCCCACCTCGTAGCGCACGCTGGAGGTACCGCAGTGTGCCACTTTGATACCGGCATCCACGGTCTGAGGGAAAGCCAAGGGGGAGAAGTAATTGCAGTGGGTCTCAACCACCAAGCCAATGGTCTGGCCTTGGTGGATGTCCAGCACACCTTGCTCGATCAAGTGAGCGTTGACGGCCGTATCGAACCAACTGTAATAAACCACGTTGTTCACATGCCCATAAGCGTCGTTGTCCATCCATCGGGTGCTGATCGATCTGAACACACGGTAATCGCTTCGGGGGCGTGCGTGAATCTTGACTTGGGGGCTCATGCCCTTGATTTTGCCAGTCTTCCGAAGCCACCCCAAATGACTCGCTTGTGAATCCAACATAAAGCGGGCAATTTCTAGAATGCCGACTCTAAAATGCTGCGGTGCAACAAAAACCCCTTGTAATCGGCCCAATAGTCCCTAAAATTCAACCCATGCTGCACTGCAACAAGAAGTTAGGCGCAAGCCGGTTCAGAGCAGTCCCATTGACCCTTATCTTTTCTTTTACTTAACGGAGATTCTCATGATGACTACTGAACAAATCGTTGCTTCCCACAAAGCCAATGTCGAAACACTTTTCGGCTTGACCAGCAAAGCCTTTGAAGGCGTGGAAAAATTGGTTGAACTGAACCTGACTGCCACCAAAGCAGCCTTGAGCGAGTCTGCTCAAAGCACAAAAGCAGCCCTGAGCGTGAAAGACGCCCAAGAATTGCTGGCTTTGCAAGCCAACTTGTTCCAGCCTTTGGCCGAAAAGACAGCTGCTTACAGCCGTCACCTGTATGACATCGCCACTGGCACCACCAGCGAATTCACAAAAGCCATGGAAGTTCAAGCTGCCGGCGCTCAAAAACAATTCGCCAACCTGTTGGACACTGCCACTTCGAACGCACCTGCTGGTTCTGAAACTGCTGTTGCCGTTATGAAAGGCGCTGTGACTGCTGCCAGCAACGCTTTTGAATCTGTTCAAAAAGCTGTCAAGCAAGCCACTGACATGGCCGAAGCCAACTTCGCTGCTGCGACCAACACAGCTGTGAGCGCTGCCAAAACAACTGCCAAGAAGCGTTGATTTAACCTCTTGAGGCTGAGCACCCTCGGGTGCCTAGGCCCCTCAAAAGTCGGCTTTGCAGCCGGCTTTTTTTCGTTATGGCGCTGCCTCATAGGCTTTGAGCAACTCTTTGAGGCGTGGCAGTTGTTTGAGCATGGCCTCTCGGCCGGCCTCAATGGACTTGCGACGGGCTGCGAAATCAGCACTTTTAACCCCCGACAAAGAGGGCCGGACCACCAAATCTGCATCTTTGAGCAGCAAATTGTTCAAGCTTTTGCCCATGATGGTGAAGGTTTGCATCAAGATATCAAACGTATCCGAGGCGGGGTTGGACTGGGGGTCGCTGGAAATGTCCACCGCGATTACAAAGTTGGCGCCCATCTCGCGAGCTTGGCGCACCGGCACAGGCGCAACCAAACCGCCATCGACATACTCTCGGGTGCCAATGCGCACGGGTTGAAAGACCGCTGGCACTGAGCTCGAAGCTCTGACGGCCGAACCGGTGTTGCCGCGGCGGAATAAAACGGGCTCGCCGCTGTTCAAATCAGTGGCCACAATGCCCAGCGGAATTTTCATTTGCTCAATCAAGCGGCCCCCGACTTGGGTGTTGACGTAGCGCGCCAAAGCCTCGCCGCGCAAGGCCCCGCGGTTCAAGATGGGCATCATCCAGTCGGTGATTTCGGCCTCTTCCATGGTCTCGGCCACGCGTTGGAGTTGGCCTGCATTTTTGCCACTGGCGTACAGGGCAGCCACCAAACTTCCAGCCGAGGTTCCGACCACCAACTCGGGTTGAATACCTGCTTCCTCCAAGACTTGAATCACGCCCACATGGGCAAACCCCCTTGCCGCACCACTGCCCAGGGCCAGGCCCAAATGCAATACTTTTTTCTCTGCCGCAGGAGGAGCTGGAGTAGGCGCTGGGTCAGGCGGCTTGACACTGGCGCAACCCACCAAGCCAAGCGCCGCGTACAGCACGCCTGCTCGGTAAAATTTGAAATGCATCAACACTTGATAACCGTCATCTTTGAATCTGCTTAAGGCTTGGGTTTGACAGTTTAAACCCTGCCACTTCAAGCATAATTGGCCCTTGAATTCGCGCTCACTTTGACGTTGATTTTCAAGCCCTCCACAACACTCACTCGATTAGGTTTTTCCATGAACATCCAAGGCAAAGTATTCATTGTCACAGGCGCAGCTTCCGGTTTAGGCGAAGGCACGGCCCGCATGCTGACCAACGAGGGCGCAAAGGTCGTGATTGCAGACATGCAAAAGGAAAAAGGCGAAGCTTTGGCCAAAGAGCTGGGCGGCGCTTTTGTGCTTTGTGATGTGAGCCAAGAAGCCGATGGGCAAGCGGTGGTGGCCAAAGCCACATCCATGGGCAAACTGATGGGCTTGATCAACTGCGCCGGCATTGCACCTGCTGAAAAAACCGTGGGCAAAAACGGCGCCCATTCTTTGGGAACTTTCAGCAAAACCATCATGGTGAACCTGGTCGGCAGTTTCAACATGATTCGCTTGGCCGCAGACGCCATGTGCAAAAACGAACCCGAAGCCACAGGCGAGCGCGGCGTGATGATCTCCACTGCATCGGTGGCCGCTTACGACGGGCAAATTGGCCAAGCAGCCTACTCTGCCTCCAAGGGCGGCGTGGTGGGCATGACGCTGCCCATCGCACGCGATTTGGCCCGCAACGGCATTCGCAACATGACCATTGCGCCTGGCATCTTTGGCACACCCATGGTGTTTGGCATGCCGCAAGATGTGCAAGATGCTTTGGCTGCAGCAGTACCCTTTCCTAGCCGCTTAGGCACGCCTGCTGATTACGCCAAACTGGTCAAGCACATCATTGAAAACGACATGCTCAATGGCGAAGTGATCCGGTTGGACGGCGCCATTCGGATGGCTCCGAAATAAAATGCGCTTGCAAAAAACCGCGACCCTGGTCTGCCTGTGGCTGCTGACCAGTTGTGCGTTGACTAGGCCTGATTTTCGATACGCTGCGCCAGAGCAAAAAGAACAACCCAAAGGCTACCAAGAAAAGCCAGGCTGGGCCACCAAGGGTTTTGCAGTTGCAGCGGCCAACCCCTTGGCCACAGATGCGGGCTACCAAGTTTTGCTTGCTGGGGGCACTGCCATCGATGCAGCCGTTGCGGTTCAAATGGTTCTGACCTTGGTCGAACCGCAATCGAGCGGCATTGGCGGTGGGTCATTTGTGCTGCACTACAACGGCAGCAAAGTACAAGCCTACGATGGCCGCGAAAAAGCACCTGCCTTGGCCACTGAAGACTTATTTTTAGATGCCCAAGGCAAACCCCTGCCCTTCATCGAGGGCGTGGTCAGCGGCAAGTCTGTGGGTGTGCCCGGCACATTGAGCGTGCTTGAAATGACGCACAAAGAGCACGGCAAATTGCCTTGGGCCAGTTTGATGCAACCGGCCATTGTCTTGGCTGAACAAGGCTTTAAGGTCAGTCACCATTTGCACACGCAGCTGCTGGCTGAGACCTACCTCCAAAGTGACTCAGATGCTGCCGGCTACTTCTACGATGCGCAGGGCAAGCCGTGGCCCGTGGGCCATCTCTTGAAAAACCCAGAGTTGGCCGCTGTTTTGCGAGAGGTGGCCGCCAAAGGATCCTTGGCTTTGAAAGAAGGCCCGATTGCACAAGCCTTGGTGAACAAAGTGCGTCAGCACCCTACTCGGCCAGGCACCCTGAGCCTGAGCGATCTGGCCCAATACCAAGCCACACAACGCGAAGCTTTGTGTTTTATCCACAAAGTGCAGCAACCCGCATTGAAAGAGTACCGACTGTGCGGCTTTCCTGCACCCAGCTCGGGCACTATTGCCATTGCGCAAATGTTGGGCATTTTAGAAAACACGCCCGCCCGCCAGATGCCTTTGTCCAACGGCTTGCCCTCTGCCGATTGGTTGCACTACTACACCGAGTCGGCCAGACTGGCTTTTGCAGACCGAGGACAGTACGTGGCCGACCCTGACTTCGTCCAAGCCCCAGGTGGTGACTGGCGCAATTTGCTCAGGCCCGATTACCTCAAGCAACGCAGCGCGCTGATTGGCCAGACCAGCATGAAAGTGGCGCAGCCAGGCCAGCCCCAATCTAGCGCATTGGCGTACGCCACCATGCCCGAGCAAGAAGAGCACGGCACCAGCCACATCAGCATCATCGACCGCCAAGGCAATGCACTGGCCATGACCACCACCATTGAGGCGGTTTTTGGATCGCGCCTGATGGTTAACACGGGTCAAGGAAGAAGCGGTGGATTTTTACTCAACAACGAGTTGACCGACTTCAGCTTTACGCCCCGTGACGCACAAGGCCTGCCAGTTGCCAATCGCGTTGAAGGGGGCAAACGCCCACGCTCTTCGATGTCGCCCATGTTGGTATTCAACAAAGCCGATGGTGCACTTGCAATGAGTGGCGGCAGCCCTGGGGGTGCGGTGATCATCAACTACATGGCCAAGCTGCTGGTTGGCACTTTGCAATGGGGTTTGAACGCACAAGAGGCCATCAACTTGCCCAACTTCAGCTCAGTCAATGGCCCTACTGTTTTGGAAGAAAAACGCTTCCAGGCCAGCAGCATCAAAGCCTTGCAAGCACGAGGGCATGATGTGCGCGAATCATCGTTGCCCAGTGGCTTGCAAGCCATTCAGGTCACGCCTCAGGGATTTTTTGGGGGCGCAGACCCACGCCGCGAAGGCGTGGTGATGGGCCCTACTCAGTAAGCTTGGCCGAGTTGGCTCAAGATGGCTGGGTTTTCCAGCGTGCTGATGTCTTGCGTGATTTCCTCACCCTTGGCCAAACTGCGCAGCAAGCGGCGCATGATCTTGCCTGAACGCGTTTTGGGCAAGTTCTCGCCAAAACGAATGTCTTTGGGCTTGGCAATCGGGCCAATTTCTTTGGCAATGTGATCACGCAATTGTTTGGCAATGGCTTTGCCTTCGTCGCCCGTGGGCAGTGAACGTTTGAGCACCACAAATGCGCAAATGGCCTCGCCCGTGGTCTCGTCGGGGCGGCCCACCACAGCGGCTTCGGCCACCAACTCGGTGCAACTGACCAAGGCCGATTCGATTTCCATGGTACCCATGCGGTGGCCAGAGACGTTCAGCACATCGTCAATGCGGCCTGTGATGGTGAAGTAGCCTGTTTCTGCATCGCGAATGGCACCGTCGCCGGCCAAGTAATACTTGCCTTTGAAATCGTCAGGGTAGTAGCTTTTCTTATAGCGCTCAGGGTCACCCCAAATGTTGCGAATCATGGAAGGCCATGGGCGTTTGACGACCAAAATTCCGCCCTGCCCATTGGGCATGTCTTTGCCTGTTTCGTCCACGATGGCCGCTTCAATACCAGGGAAAGCCAAAGTGCAAGAGCCAGGCACCATGGGGGTTGCGCCGGGCAATGGGGTGATCATGTGCCCACCCGTTTCGGTTTGCCAGAAGGTGTCAACGATCGGGCAATTGCCCCCGCCCACGTGCTGGTGGTACCACTCCCAAGCGGCAGGGTTGATGGGCTCGCCCACAGATCCGAGCAAACGCAAGCTGCTCAAGTTGTAGCGCTTAGGATGCACTGCCTCATTGGCCTCAGCCAATTTGATCAAGGAACGAATGGCCGTTGGAGCCGTGTAGAAAATCGAGACTTTGTGGTCTTGAATCATTTTCCAAAACCGGCCAGCATCGGGGAACGTGGGCACGCCTTCAAACACGATCTCAGTACCGCCCAAAGCCAAGGGGCCGTAGGTGATGTAGGTGTGGCCCGTGACCCAACCAATGTCGGCAGTGCACCAAAACACATCGTCCGGCTTCAAGTCAAATGTCCACTTTGTGGTCAAGGCGGCGTGCAGCAAATAGCCACCCGTTGAGTGTTGAACTCCCTTAGGCTTGCCCGTTGAGCCTGAGGTGTAAAGCAAGAACAAGGGGTGTTCTGCGCCCACCCACTCGGGCTCACAGGTGCTGGCTTGTTTGGCCACCAAATCGTGCATCCAAACATCGCGCCCAGCGTGCATGGCCACTTCGGAGCCACTGCGCTTGACCACCAGCACATTGGTGATGGCACCGCAGCCACCCAAGGCGATGGCTTCGTCGACAATGGATTTCAAAGGCAATTGCTTGCCGCCGCGGATCTGATGGTCCGCGGTGATGACGGCTTTGGCGCCGGTGTCTTCAATGCGGTCACGCAGCGACTGGGCTGAAAAGCCGCCAAACACCACCGAGTGCGTAGCGCCTATGCGGGCGCAAGCTTGCATGGCAGCCACACCGTCAATCGACATGGAGATGTAGATCACCACGCGGTCACCCTTTTGGATGCCCAGTGACTTCAATCCATTGGCGATTTGGCATGTTTTGGCGAGCAATTCACTGTAAGAGATGCGCGTGACCTCGCCGCCATCGGCTTCAAAAATCAAGGCGGTTTTGTTGCCCAAGCCTTTTTCAATATTGCGGTCTAAGCAGTTGTAGGAGGCGTTCAAAGTGCCGTCTTCAAACCATTTGAAAAACGGTGCTTCAGACTCATTCAAGACCTGAGTGAAGGGGGTTTTCCAAGTGATGAATTCACGGGCCAAACGGGCCCAGTAGCCTTCGTAATCATTTTGGGCCTCGAGGCAAAGTGCGTCATAGGCGGGCATGCCTGAAACGAACGCATTCTTGACAAAAGCATCGCTGGGCTGATAGATGGTGTGGGCGCTCATGTCATCTCCTTTGTTTTAAAATTAATTGCCGTAAATGTGGCGTTTGGCTCTTACAAAGCCCTGACTAACTGATTTCTTTCAGGTTCTTTCCAGCAAATCAGTCTTGGCTTGTTGATCGCCATTTAAAATCAGTGAAAACCCTTCTCATAGGACACCATGTCTGATAAATACGATCCGCACCCTGCTCCTGCCCCATTGCGACCCCTGCCCAAATTGATTTTTGCGAGTCGCTGGTTGCAATTGCCTCTGTACCTGGGCTTGATTGCAGCGCAGGCTGTTTACGTGTTTCATTTTTGGGTAGAACTGGTTCATTTGCTGGAAGCCGCATTTGGCAGCCAAACAGCGCTGCAGGCTTTGATTTCCGGCATCGGCTACAAAGTTGACGCACCCATTACCCATCTGAACGAGACCATCATCATGTTGGTCGTTCTGGCCTTGATCGATGTGGTCATGATCTCCAACCTGCTGATCATGGTGATCGTGGGGGGGTATGAAACTTTTGTCTCACGCATGAATTTGGAAGGTCATCGTGACCAACCGGAGTGGCTCGATCATGTCAACGCTTCAGTGCTCAAAGTCAAACTGGGCACTGCCATCATCGGCATCAGCTCCATTCATTTGTTGAAAACTTTCATCAACGCTGCCAACTACACGGAGAAAGTATTGATGTGGCAAACCATCATCCACATCACCTTCTTACTCAGTGCGGTGGCCATTGCGTACACAGATAAGTTGATGTCGCATCATTCAAATGGCGTCAAGCACTGAATTGCGCCGCAAAGCTCTGACACACCTGATCTGAACGCCAACTGAACCTAGACATCTCGAAAGTCCCACATGACCACCCTGATCCAACAAAAAGACCTCATTGAATCGATTGCAGCGGCCTTGCAATACATCAGCTACTACCACCCTGCTGATTTCATTTCACATTTGGCCAGCGCTTACGCGCGCGAGCAAAGCCCCGCGGCCAAAGACGCCATTGCCCAAATCTTGACCAACAGCAAAATGAGCGCCACCGGTCACCGCCCGATGTGCCAAGACACCGGCATCGTCAACGTGTTTCTCAAAGTCGGCATGGACGTCAAGCTGAGCAATTTCACGGGTAGCCTGGAAGACGCCATCAACGAAGGGGTGCGCCGCGGCTACAACCACGCCGAGAACACGCTGCGCGCCTCGGTGGTGGCCGACCCCGAATTCGCTCGCAACAACACCCAAGACAATTCACCCGCTGTGATCTTCACGCAAATTGTGCCGGGCAACAAAGTCGACGTGATCGTGGCAGCCAAAGGCGGCGGCAGCGAAAATAAATCCAAGTTGGTCATGCTCAACCCCAGCGACAGCGTGGTCGACTGGGTGCTCAAAACCGTGCCCACCATGGGCGCGGGTTGGTGCCCGCCAGGCATGCTGGGCATTGGCATTGGCGGCACCGCAGAAAAAGCCGTGCTGATGGCCAAAGAAAGCCTGATGGACGATCTGGACATGTACCAGTTGCTAGAAAAATCAGCCCAAGGGGGCAAACTCACCCAAGTTGAAGAAATGCGCTTGGAGCTGTACGAAAAAGTCAATGCTCTGGGCATTGGCGCCCAAGGTTTGGGCGGCCTGACCACGGTGCTCGACGTCAAGATCAAGATGTACCCCACGCATGCAGCCAGCAAGCCCGTGGCCATGATTCCCAATTGCGCGGCCACCCGCCATGCCCACTTCGTGCTCGACGGCTCTGGGCCCGTTTACTTGGACCCACCGAGCCTGGACCTTTGGCCCAACGTGAACTGGACACCCGACACCCAAAAAAGCCAGCGCGTGGATTTGAACAAGTTGACCAAAGCTGAAGTGGCCAACTGGAAGCCGGGCCAAACTTTGCTGCTCAACGGCAAGATGCTGACTGGGCGCGATGCTGCGCACAAACGAATTCAAGACATGTTGGCCAAGGGCGAAGAATTACCCGTTGACTTCACCAACCGCATCATTTATTACGTGGGCCCCGTCGATCCGGTCAAAGGTGAAGCTGTGGGCCCTGCCGGCCCCACCACTTCCACCCGCATGGACAAGTTCACTGAAATGATGTTGGCGCAAACCGGTTTGATCGCCATGGTGGGCAAAGCCGAACGCGGGCCCACTGCCATCGAAGCCATTCAAAAACACAAGTCAGCTTACTTGATGGCTGTGGGCGGCGCGGCCTACCTCGTCTCCAAAGCCATTCAGCACGCCAAAGTGGTGGGCTTTGCAGACTTAGGCATGGAAGCCATTTACGAGTTTGATGTGCGCGACATGCCCGTGACCGTGGCCGTTGATTCTGGCGGCACCAGCGCTCACATCACGGGCCCGGCCGAGTGGCAAAAGCGCATCGCCACGGGTGAGTTCAAAGGTATACCGGTCGCATCAAAATGAGGCCCAAAGGCGTTCGCCGCCTTGGTCCAAGTGTGTCAGGTAGACCCTGAGTTCAAACTCCCACTGGCCGTAATCGGGGGCCATGTGCTGGCACAACTTGTAGAAAGCGCGGTCGTGATCGCGCAACTTCAAATGGGCCAACTCGTGCACTGCAATCATTTCCAAAAATGCCAAAGGCGTGTCTTTGAACAAGGCTGCAACTTTGATCTCACGCTTGGCTTTGAGCTTGCTGCCCTGCACGCGTGACAGAGTGGTGTGTAGCCCCAGCGCATGCTGAACTGCATGAATTTTGCTGTCAAACACGACCTTTGTGACAGGCTCGGCTTGGCGCAAGTGCTGATTTTTCAAATCCATCACGTACTGATACAAAGCGCCATCGGTGCGGATGCCGTGGGCTTTAGGATGGCGTTTTAAAAGCCACGCGCCCAGCCCTGGGCCATGCATCAAATCATGAACTTGGCCCAGCACATTCTCTGGGTAAGCTTGCAAATAGGGCAGAGGTTTCACGTGGTGCGGGGCTTCAAGGCTGCGCGGAAAAGTCGTTCAGTGCTGCATGCCTGCCGCGTATCATATTGACTGGCAACAACAGCAACCAACCCAACAAGAAAAGCAAAGCTGTGCAGGCAATGGCCACGCGTTGATTGCCCGCAGTCAGCCAAGTGATCAAGCCGTAGCCCAAAGGGCCCACGATGCTGGCCAATCGAATGGCAAATGTCCAAAGACCAAAGTACTGCGCCGATTGCGCGGGGGGCACCAGCAAGCCGGCCATGGCACGGCCAATGGATTGGCTCGAACCCATGCAAACACCCGCCAAACCAGCGGCCCACCAAAACATTTCTTTGCTGGTAGACAGCGCGGCCCATGCGCACGTGATGGCCCATCCCAAGAGCGTCAAACTCAGTGCCAATTTGTGGCCGATGCGGTCTTGCGCGTGGCCAAAAACCAAGGCCCCCACAAAGGCGGCCATGTTCAGAACAAAAATCAGCGCCATGGTTTCTTCAGGTTTAAAACCAATGACTTGCTCAGCGTAAATGGCAGCCAAGGTAATGGCCACGGCCACGCCAGCCTGGTAAGCCACGGCGCAAACGAGCAATTGCATGAAGTCTTTGTAGCGTTTGGCTTGTGCAAAGGTCTTGCGCATTTGCTGCCATTGACTTTCTGAGGGGCCCAAGGCGCGCCTTGCTTGAGGCAAAGCATGCTCCTTCATCAAGGCAAAGGTGACGCTGGCAGCCAAGGCGTAAATCAAAGCCGTGGCCAGCATGGTGATGGGCACAAACTGCCCTGCCGTTTGCCCTTGTCCCTGTGCCCAAAGCACATAGGCCAAACAAACGCCCAGGGTCAGCATGCCGCCCACATAACCCAAAGCCCAACCCCAACCGCTGATGCGGCCCATGGCCTCGGGCTTGGCCAGCTCTGGCAAAAAGGCAGCCGTCAAGGACTCGCCGTAAGAGTAAAACGCGTTGGACAAAACAATGCAAACGACAGCCAATGCGACTTGCCCTGGGCCCACGCAAGCCAAAGCGGCCGTGCAGAGCACACAGGCCACGGTCACTGCCATCAGCAGTTTTTTCTTGGCTGCATGGCGATCCGCCCAAGCCCCCAAAGCGGGCATGGTCAGCATCACGATGGCATAAGACAAGCTCAGAGCGCAGGTCCAGGCCAAGGGGCCCCAATCGGCATTGCCTGCCACAGCGCCTACAAAGTAAGCCGCAAAAACCGCCGTGATAACCACCGTGGTGTAGCCCGAATTGGCGAAGTCGTACATGGCCCAGCCAAATACTTCCCTTGGCTTGACACCTGCATTCAACATGGCGGCTGTTCGCTTGCAGTGAGCTTGATCGGGTATTGCTTCAAAGCCGGCCGCCTTCTCAACGCACAAACCGATTTAAATCAATGCAAATGCCGAGGACGGCGACCGCTGCCGTGGCCCCCTTGCGGGCCTGCCCCGCCAGAACCCCTGGGCGGTTTTCCAAGTTCAAGTGAGCTGACCAGACTCTCAAAACGCTGGCCAAAAAGTTTGTCTATCTCTTGCACCACGCCGCTGAGTTCAGCGCCATCAAAATGCCGCTCCATCAAACCCACCACGTCTTGCACCAGCAAGTCGCGCTGTGCTTGCATGATGGATGCGGGGTCAGGACCCACAAACAAAATCACAAAGTCATCACGCGATTCAGCGCCGCGCTCTTCGTCTTCGTCGTCGAACTCGGTGTCGTAAAAGGTGACTTCGAGTTGGGCGCCGGTGGCCGAAAGCTCGTTGATGTTCATGCACAAATCGTCGAGCACTTGACGGAAATCATCGTCACCGCGCACCGTCCAGCACAGTTGCAGGCGGTGCTCTTTGGCTTCGAAATGGATGCCCGGCTCATCTTCGTACAAGCTTTGACCGCCCTCAACCAAGGAACGCGCGCCGGCGTACTTCCAAAGTGGCTTGAGTGCTTCTTGCAGCGCCTTGAAATCAACATCGTCGCGCAACAAGACTTCACCATGAACATGAATCTCAAAAGGTGCAGAGTAGGAAGTCATGTCATTTCGCTTTGTCTATGGTGCCCCGAACCGGAATCGAACCGGTATGCCCCTTATGCAGGAAGCGGCGGATTTTAAGTCCGATGTGTCTACCAATTTCACCACCGGGGCCAAACCTCTATTGTGCCTTCAAGTTGTGCTGTATTTCACAAGAAAAAGCCCTCTGATGAGGGCTTTTACAGGTGCAAGTTGAATCTCAAGTCAAGCCCAAGAAAACAACCCTTCACAGAATCAACCGCCTTTTTTAGAGCGTTTGCCTGGGTTTTTCTTGCTGCGTGTGGCCACGCCGCGCTCCAAGCTCACGCGTTGTCCACGGCCAGCCGTGGGCAAAGTCACGCCTGGCAAAGGGGTTAAAGGTTTTGTGAATTTACGGTCAGCTTCGGTAACAATCTTATTGCCCATCAATGGCTCCAGGAAAAAAAGTTCAAGCCGGTATTAGGCCACAGATTGAACCCTGCTTATTTGTAGAGCAATTCTGGCAACCAAAGACCAATCGCAGGGAACATGTAAAGCAAAACGATCGCAAAGACTTGAATCGCCATAAAAGGCATCATGCCTGCGAAAATCTGATTCAAAGTGACATGCGGTGGGCTCACACCTTTGAGGTAAAACGCTGCCATGGCCACTGGTGGGCTTAAGAATGCCGTTTGCAGATTCAATGCCACCAACAGTCCAAAGAACAAGGGGTCAATGCCAAAGTGCGGCAGCAAGGGAATGAAAATGGGCATGAAAATCACAATGATTTCAGTCCACTCCAAGGGCCAGCCAAGCAGGAAAATAACCACTTGCGCCAAGATCATGAACTGCACCGGCGTCATGTCCAGAGACAAAACCCACTGATTGATGATCTCTTGCCCGCCTAACAACGCGAAAGCTGCTGAAAAAATACTGGAGCCAACGAACAGCCAACAGACCATGGCGCTGGTCTTGGCCGTCAAAAATACCGACTCTTTCAGGACATTCATGTTAAGTCGGCGGTAAGCCGCTGCCAACAGCAAGCCCCCCAACGAGCCAATGGCGGCCGCTTCTGTGGGTGTGGCCAAGCCAAACACGATGGATCCCAGCACTGCCAAAATCATGATGGCCAGGGGAAAGAAGGAGCCCAGCAGCATTTTGAAGATTTCAAGTCGCGCAAAGCTGAAATATGCATAGAAAATGAACAAAGCCAGCGCACAACTGACCAAGCTGACCCAAAATGCCATGGGTGCAGGTACGCGCTCGCCCTGGGTCTCTTCAACAACTGACGCAGTATTTGCCACTGGGGGTTGTACAGACTTGGCGGGTTCGGCTGCTGCTGCAATCGTCGCTTTCGCAGTGGCGGCGTCTGCGCCGGGGGGCGGCTTCAGGTCACCCATGGATTCTGGCTCTTGCAAACCAGTCACTCCGGCCTCCTCGGATTCAGAAGTCTCACTAATTTCCCCGCCCATGGCCACAACGCCCTCCACCACCTCAGGCGGCAAAGGTGCAGAAACTTTCAGGTAAATGGCGCCCATCACAAGGGCCACAGCCAGTAAAGGCAGCAATGCGATGACCAAGTGGTTGATCAACTCACGCATGGGCACGGCCGCATTGCGTTGACCCTTGATGGCACCCACCAAGCCTGGCAATACTTTGTCACTGACAGTGGTAGAAACAATTTGTGCAAAAGCTGGCAAAGGAACTAAGCGGTCTTGGGCCGACATAGGCGGCGCCAAATGGGGCTTGAGCTTGGCCACAATGATCACGTACACAACGTACAAAGTCGCCAGCATGATGCCCGGGAAAAATGCACCTGCATACAACTTGACGACAGAAACACCCGCCGTTGCGCCATACACAATTAACATGACCGAGGGCGGAATCAAAATGCCCAAACAGCCGCCTGCCGTGATGGCGCCGGCCGAGAGTTGCACGCTGTAACCGGCCCGCAGCATGGCAGGCAGCGCCAGCAGACCCATTAAGGTGACAACCGCGCCCACAATGCCAGTGGCAGTTGCGAAGATGGCGCAGGTGATGATGGTGGCCACAGCCAACGAGCCCGGCACCCTGGCAGTGGCCAAGTGCAAACTCTTAAAGAGCTTTTCAATCAGGTTGGCTCGCTCAATCAAGTAGCCCATGAACACGAACAAAGGAATGGAGATCAGCACATCATTGGACATGACAGAGTAAGTACGCTGCACCATCAAGTCCAAGGTTTGGGTTACTGCCAAACTGGGGTTTTGACTTCGGTAAGCAATCCACGCGAAGATCATGCCCATGCCCATGAGGGTGAAGGCCGTCGGGAATCCCAGCATGATGGCCACTACCACCAAAGCCAGCATCAATAGCCCCACATGGCCATTGCTCATTTGTGCCACGGGTGGCAATAAAAAAAATGCAGCCAAGACAACTGCGGCCATGATAGACAAGCCAAACCAAATTTCTTTTTTCACGCGTGGCCCCCTTTGCCAGATGTCACATACTGGTCTAGTTTTTCGATGTCTTCGTCTTTGACGTTGACCATTTCTTTGAGTTTTTCAACGTCAACTTCTTCAACATCTTCAATGCGCGAAGGCCATTGGCCCTGCTGAAGGCAAATCACGCAGCGCACAATTTCAACCAAGCCCTGCACCAGCAATAAGGCGCCCGCAATGGGGATGATGGTTTTAAAAGGATAGACCGGTGGGCCGTCAGCCGTGATGTTGGAGTACTCACGGATGGCCCATGAGTCGCCAGCGTAGTTGAACCCTGCCCAGGCCATGGCCACAACACCAGGAATGAAGAAAACAACATAGAGCAGCAAATCCAAGCCAGCCTGAAGGCGGGGCGGGAAAAAACCATACAAAACGTCACCCCGCACGTGGCCATTTTTGGACAAGGTGTAGGCCCCAGCCATCATGAACAAGGAGCCGTACATCATGCTCATGACGTCAAAGGCCCAAGGGTGCGGGTTTGACAGCGCGTACCTGGAAAAGACTTCCCAACTGATCATGAAAGTCAACGCCACGATGAGCCAGGCAAAAAATTGCCCTGCCCAAGTACTGATTTTGTCAATGGTAAGAAGTAGATTTTGCATAAAGTGGCTTCAATCAAAAAAACAGCCATCCGATAAAAATTCCGGATGGCTGATGGACAGGCTTAAAAAATCAAGCTTTGCCTGCCGCCTTCTTTTCCCCAAAGAAGTGACTCACAGCCATCCGGCGGCTGATGTAGGTGTCTTGGTCCCACTTCACTGCACGGCCAGCAAAGGCCTTTTGTGACTCTACGATCTCTTTGAAGAGTGGGTTTTCAGCAGATTTCTTCTCCAAAATTGCATCCCACAATTTGAGCTGATCTTGCAAAACTGAGTCTGGTGTTTTGTAGAACTTGACCTTGTCTTTGGTTTGCAACTCGATGTAGTCTTTGGAGTAGCGATCGATGGCTTTCCAAGACATGTCGGCTGAAGCCGCTTCTGTAGCCCCGGCAATGATGGCCTTCATCTTGGCTGGCAGTGCATCGTATTTGGTCTTGTTGAACATGATCTCAAAAGTTTCAGCGCTTTGGTGGTAACTTTGCAACATGCACACTTTAGAGACATCAGGGAAGCCCAAAATGCGGTCTGAAGTGGCGTTGTTGAACTCGGCGCCGTCGAGCAAGCCGCGGTCCATGGCGGGCACGATTTCGCCGCCTGGCAATGCATTGACGGCAGCGCCCATGGCGGTGAACAAGTCAATGGCCAAGCCGTTGGTGCGGAACTTCAGGCCCTTGAAATCAGCCGATTTGGTGATGGGTTTCTTGAACCAGCCCAAGGGTTGTGTGGCCATGGGGCCATACAAGAATGACTGCACGTTGGCACCGATGGATGCATACAACTTGGCCAGCAACTCAACGCCGCCGCCATATTTGTGCCACGACAAGAGCATGTTGGCGTCCATGCCAAAGGCAGGGCCAGAGTTCCACAAAGCCAGTGCATTTTGTTTGCCATAGTGGTAACCCAAAACGCCATGACCCCCGTCCAAAGTGCCTTTTGTGACGGCTTCTAACAAACCAAAAGCGGGCACCACAGCGCCAGCAGGCAAGACTTCGATTTTCAAGTCGCCACCGGTCATGTCGTTGACTTTTTTGGCGTAATCTAATGCGTATTCATGAAAAATGTCTTTGGCAGGCCAAGTACTTTGCCAACGCATGGATATAGGGCCCGTTTGCGCACTGGCGATCATGGGCGCAGAGATGGCGCCGGCAGCAATGGCGGCACCTTTAAGCAAGCCGCGGCGGCGTGGGCTGGATTTTTCGGTCATTGAAACTCTCCTTGGTGTGAAATTAAGCTCCATGATTAAGCCAATTCAACAAGTAGGGAAGAGGGTTATTACCAGTGCAACTCTATAAGTGAGTTAAATTATCAGATTCATTGAGGGATCTCAATTTGCGAACCTTTGAAGTGCTGATGATGATCGCCTGAATACCAAAACCCGCTACGACCAACAGCAAACAGATCAAGTCAGAGCTGTTCTCTCCCACGAAGCCTCCCAACAAGGCGCCAATCGGCCTGGCCCCCGTACCCACCACAATGTTGATGGCAGTCACGCGCCCCATCATGTGGAAAGGCGTGACGGTTTGCCGCAAAGTGGTGGAGGTGATGGTCCAAATGATGGGGCCAAAACCAAACAAAAAATAAGACAAACCGGCCACGGCACTCAAGGGAGTCCAGATTGTCAAGGCCATCAGCATGGCCGCGGCCACTGAGAAAAAGGGCCCCACCAAAATGGCCCGGCCAAAAGGCATCCAGGAGACCACTTTGGCCGCTGACAAGGAGCCCAACATCATGCCGACGCCAAAGCAAGCCAAGGTCATACCTACTTGGCTTGCGCTCATGCCCAAAGACTTGATGGCATAGGGCACATAAATGGCTTGAAGCACAAACCAGGAGATGTTCCATGCAATGGAGGTCAACATAATAGGCCGCAGATATGGGTGGGCCCAGACAAAATGCGCACCCTCTTTCAACTCCAACCACGGGTGCCTCGGCGCCACAGCTGCACGCGGGGGCTCTGCAATTTTGCTCAGAAACAAAACTGCATTCAAAGACAAAATCAGGCTCAAGACAAACGAAGTTGAAGCGCCAGCCCATGCGATCAATGCGCCGGCCAATGCCGGCCCTGCTGCAAAAGCCATACTGCGGGCCAACTCCAAGCGGCCATTGGCACGTGCCAAATGCTCAGAGCCCACCAGGGCTGGCACCAAAGAAGGCGCGCCCACACTGAAACCCACAGTGCCCACAGAGGCTATGAATCCAACCCCTGCAAGCAAAATCACACTGACCTGGTTCATGAAAACCGCAGTCACCAAGACCATCAAAGCCAAAACTCTGAGAACTTCCGACGCCACCATCAAACGCTTGAGAGAACTTCGATCTGCCAACAAGCCAAGAGGAATGGAGAGCAATAAAAACGGCAAGGACTGAAGCGCTGCAATCACACCAATCTCGCCAGGGCCGGCTTGCAACATCAGCACTGCCACGATAGGCACCGCTGCCAAAGTCAATTGTTCGGCTGATTGCGCCATCAAATTGGATACAGCCAAGCGATTGAACGCCGGCGGGAGTGAATTCATGCTTGCCGGGCCTTGTCGGGCGAACCCTCTAAACCTGCCAACAGTGCTTTGTTGTCGCCGCCAATGACCATTTGAAACTGGTTGTCAACATAGGTGTAGTCGTAGTAACCCATGCGCGCCAGCGGCTGGATTTTGAGCACATCCACCAAGCCATTGGCGTCCAGCACTTGGTCATCAATGTGAATGGCCACAACGCGGCCAAACACCACATCGGCCGAGCCCATGGGCGGCTGGCCAGGAAATCTCAAGGTGTTCAAGTAAATGCATTCGAATTGAATGGGAGAGCCGGCCACGCGCATGGGCTTGACTTTGCGTGAAGCTAATTTTTGCAAGCCCGCATGCTCAAACTCATCGACCCCATGCGGCAATTCTTCAGCCGTCTTGTTCACCGCCTCGCGCAGCGCATAGGTGGCCATGTTCCATACAAACTCGCCCGTGTCTTCGGCATTGCGCACCGAATCTTTGCGCTGGCCAGATGTGTCTTGATTGGCCGAGAACATCACAATGGGCGGATTGAAGCTGATGTTCTGAAACTGGCTGTAAGGCGCTAAGTTGTGCCTTCCCAGTTGGTCCACGGTAGAAATCCACCCAATAGGCCGCGGGATCACGCAGGACTTGAAAGGGTCATGCGCCAGCCCGTGAGGGGTGATGCCGGGTTCGTAATACATGCTGGATGGTTTTGCAGTGAACAGTTGGATGATCTTAATAGATTCAAGCCGGCAACACAGCTCTGCAAGTAATAAACCATAGATCGTTTTTTAAACATAAAATGGCGCCGAGTCTGACCTCAACGGCACCCACCAACTCAAGGAATGCACATGGAAGCGCAAGAAACCACAGAATTGATTGAACAACATGCTGACGGCAAGAAAAACCGCACTGCATTGACCATTTCCATCTTTGCCATGGTTTTGGCCATTTCCAGCTTGGGTGGCTCTAACGCCATGAAAGAGTCCACCCATGAAAATATTTTGGCTGCCAATGCCTATGCTTTTTACCAAGCCAAAGCAATTCGCCAAACTTCGTTGAAATTGGCCGCCACAGACTTGGAGTTGCAACTGGCCCGCGAACCGAACATGCCGGCCCCGGTCAAAGAGTTGTACCAAAAGAAAATAGACGACTACAAAAAAACAGTCGACCGCTACGAGTCTGAGCCTGAAACACGTGAAGGCAAAAAAGAGCTTCTGCTCAGGGCCAAAGAGCACGAGACAACACGTGATCACGCCATGCGCCAAGACCCCTGGTTTGACTATGCAGAAGGGATGCTGCAAATAGCCATCGTGCTGCTCTCAGTTTCTATTGTGGGCTCCATACCCGCTTTGTATTGGGTGGGCAGCATTTTGGGGGGCCTTGGGTTTATCAGTGCAATCAATGGATTTTTTCTATTCTTTTAAAACATCAATCCAAATCGCGCCAAGCGCGGCCCGATTTTTCCAACAATTCATCAGCCGCCTTGGGGCCATCGGATCCGGCCGCGTATTCTTCGAGTGCCGCATTTGCGCCAGAGGCCCAGTAGTCTTGAATCGGTTTGACAATTTGCCAACCCGCCATCACGCTGTCCGAGCGCTGAAAAAGGGTTGCGTCCCCAATCATGCAGTCGTAGATTAAGGTTTCGTAGCCGGTGCTGGGGGCGTTTTGGAAGTAGTCTTTGTAATGAAAATCCATGTGCACTTGGCCAATGGCAATTTTGGGTCCAGGGATCTTGGCGCCAAAAGTGATCATGGCGCCCTCGTCGGGCTGCAGCTTGATCACCAAACAATTGGGTGTGTGGCGCTCTGTGGCCGTGTTGCGAAACAAGGAGATGGGCGGCAGCTTGAATTGAATGGCAATTTCACTTTGCCGTTTGGACAAAGCCTTGCCAGTTCGCAAGTAAAACGGCACGCCGGCCCAGCGCCAATTGTCTATGCCTAATTTCATGGCGACGTAGGTTTCGGTGGAGCTGTCGGCGGCCACACCGGGCTCTTGTTTATAGCCGGCTGCGGGGGCACCGTCGCGCTGGCCAGCGGCGTATTGACCTCTGACTGTGTCGTGCACAGGGTCGACCTTGTGAACTGAATTGAGCACTTTGGTTTTTTCATTGCGCACGGCGTCAGCGTCAAATGAAGCGGGCGACTCCATGGCCGTCAGCGCGAGCAACTGAAAGACGTGATTGGGCACCATGTCACGCATGGCCCCTGTGGTTTCATAGAACGCAGCGCGCTTTTCTACCGTCACCGTTTCTGCCACCGTGATTTGCACATGGTCAATGTGGTCCCGATTCCACAAGGGCTCAAAGATGCCGTTGGCAAATCGCATGAGCATGATGTTTTGCACGGTCTCTTTGCCCAAGAAGTGGTCCATGCGGTAGATTTGACTTTCCGCCACGCTCTCGCGCAACTGGGTGTTCAAAGCCTGCGCAGAAGCCAAGTCATGTCCAAAGGGTTTTTCAACCACGACGCGGCGCCATTGCTGATTGGTTTCAGCCACCAAACCAGCGCGGCCAAGTTGGTCCACAATGCCGCCAAAAAATCTGGCACCCACGGCCAAATAGAACAGCACGTTGTCGTTCACATGGTGGCTGGTTTTCAAAGTTTTCAGCTGCGCTGCGAGCAACTGATAAGACGCCGGTGCACTGAAGTCCAAGGACATGTAAGTCATGCACGACAGCAAGCGCTTGAGATGTGCCTCATCCAAGGTTTGACTGTAATGTTTGTCGCTAGCGAAATCGCGAATGGCTTGTTCCACATGCGCTTGAAAGGCGGTGTCGGTCATTTCGACCCGATCTACACCGACCAAGGCAAAATTTTCTGGCAACAACTCGGTTCGGGCCAAGTTGTAAAGCGCTGGCATCAGCAGGCGTTTGGTCAGGTCTCCTCCTGCACCAAATATCACCATCGTGCATGAGGGCGCTCGCTCACCGTGCGGCGTTTTGTCGTGTTCAATGTCCAGGGCCATGATTTGCTCTTATTTCTTTGTGGGTTCTTGATGTCCGCCAAATTGCTTGCGCATGGCAGACAGGACTTTTTCGGAAAATGTATGGTCTTTTCTGGAGCGAAAACGTGCATACAAAGCCGCTGAGAGCACGTCAGCCGGAACGGCCTCTTCAATCGCAGCTTGAATGGTCCAGCGGCCTTCGCCAGAATCTTCCACATAGCCTGAATAGGTTTTGAGTTCAGGGTCTTCGGCCAGCGAGATGGCGCTCAAATCGAGCAGCCAAGAAGAGACCACACTGCCACGGCGCCACAGCTCGGTGATGTCGGCCAAATCCAAATCGTAGCGCCGCTCAGCTGGAATGTGCGCTTGCGCAGCGCCCTTCAAAATGTCCAAGCCTTCTCCGTAGGCTTGCATCAAGCCGTACTCAATGCCGTTGTGAACCATCTTGACAAAGTGCCCAGAGCCCGCGGGCCCGGTGTAAAGGTAGCCCTCTTCTGCGGTTGATTGACGGTCTTGCCTGCCGGGTGTTTTCTCAATGTTGCCAACGCCTGGCGCCAAGCTTTTGAAGATCGGATCCAAATGTGCAAACGCATCTTTGTCGCCGCCGATCATCATGCAATAACCACGCTCCAAACCCCAAACACCACCGCTGGTGCCCACGTCCATGTAACGAATGCCTTTGACACTCAAGCTTTGCGCTCTGCGCACATCGTCTTGGTAATTGGAGTTTCCACCGTCAATGACGATGTCGCCCGGCTCAAGCAAGTCGTGCAGGGCTTTGACTGTGGCCTCGGTGATCTCGCCGGCAGGCAACATGACCCAAACGGCTCTGGGTTTTTGAAGTTGCTGCACAAGATGGTGCAAATCTGTGGCTGGGCTTGCGCCCTCTTTGGCCAATTGCGCAACGCTTTGCGCATTGGTGTCAAAGACTGCGCAAGAATGACCTTGGCGCATGAGTCTGCGAACAATGTTTCCACCCATGCGGCCCAAGCCAATCATTCCTAATTGCATGTTGCACCCTTGTGTTAAAAAATTAGACAAAAAAATAGGCGCTTGATTCAGTCAAGCGCCCCATCCTGAAGCCTTTACGTTAACACTTCGCACCTCGCTGTGCAATTATCGATTTACCGCATTGTCGATTTACCGCATTCGCAGCATCTCTGCGCTGTATCCTACTGCATGATTTGAATACAAATTAGGTCACTTCCTTGAAGCAGCTGGCCTTAGGCATTGAAGTCAATGTGACGAATCCCATCTTCTAGCGTATGCCCACGCGGTGTGCGAATAGCGATGGGGTGTGCTGCAAGCGGCGCGCGAGAGACCAACACATCACCCTTGGCTTTGAGCTCACGTGCGAAGTGTTGCGCTGCATAAAGGTTGCTGCTCTGGAGGGCCGCACCAATTTTGGCCAACAAGGGGTCTTGGGTGATCAGAGGGTCAAAGTTGACCAGACTCACGAAGGCGAAACGAGCTTGGTCCAAGTCACCCTCTTTCAGGGCATCATGCAAGGCTTGAAGTTTGCGGGAACGTTGCTGCTGCTTATCACCAGGTGCAGCGCCATGACCGCCCCATTGACGTGAATTGCTTTCAACTCGCAGTGTGCTGGCGCTTTGCATGACCGACTCCTTTTGCAACGTTCTCTGTACTGACCCTTTGTTTCGCTCTCTGGTTTAAATTAGGTGATTGGAGAGCTCGCTTGACCTGTTGTGTAAAGTTCAATAAAAATTGAATGTCATGAAGCTAACCAATCGAGAATACTTAAGCACAGACTATGCCAACTAATTTTGACACCCCCATAGCCCTCCAAGAGGCCATTGATTTCATCAACACCTGCGAGAGCCCATGGAGCCGTGACAACTCGCCGCCATGGGGCATTCACGAGCAAGACCCCACCCCCTACAACCGCCTGTATGGGCCCGTGCACAGCCGCGGGGGTGTGGCCGGCATAATTTTCCTACACCGGCAATGTCTTGCCCAATGGGGGGATGTACACCGGTCAGATTTGACCTTCAGTGTGGCAAAAACTTACCTCTGCCTGTTGGCCGGTCTGGCCTTTGACGAAGGTTTGCTGCCGGATGTGAACGAGCCGGTGGTCGAGCGCTGCCCCGGAATCGGGTTTGAAGGCGAGCGCCTTTCACACATCACGTGGCAGCATTTGCTGCAACAAACCAGCGAATGGGAAGGCAGTTGCTTAGGCATTCCTGAGCAAGTCGATCGCTACCGGTGGCTAAGCTATCAACCCGGTCAAGCGGGGGGCCGCAAAGGAGATGCTCGCCCCTTGGGGGAGCCTGGCTCGCGCTTTGAGTACAACGATGTGCGCATCAATCAACTCTCGCTGGCCTTGCTGCACTTGTTCAAGCGCCCTTTGCCAGAAATCTTCATTGAACGCATTTTGAAGCCCTTGGAATGCACGGATTCGTTTGCTTGGGTTGGCTATGAACAAGGTTGGAGCCAGGTTCAAGGCCAGCGAATGATGTCGGTTCCTGGCGGCAGTCATTGGGGCGGAGGTGTTTCTATATCAGCCTTAGACCAAGCCAAGATTGGGCTGATGCTGGCGCATAACGGCGTCTTGAATGACCGCACTATTTTGTCGGCCCAATGGATTGAGAAAATGCAAACGCCCTGCGATGTAGCGCCTTATTACGGCTATTTGGTGTGGCTCAACCAAGCCGGCCACTTGTTCGAAGCTGCCCCCCGCAGCTCCTGGTTCGCCATCGGCGCAGGCTCCTCCATCACCTGGGTAGACCCCCAACTCGAACTGGTTTGCGTCTTGCGCTGGATCGATGCGGCCAAAACCAATGAGTGCATCGCGCACATCATGGAGGGGGTTGGAAATGTTTAAATACCCTTGAGGAAAAACGAAGCGAGTTCATCCTGGCAAATCAATTGAACTGCGTTGGCTTTGGCAAACTCAAGCGCTGCACCGGTGGGCAGGCTCAGGCTGATACAAGCGGCATACGCGGCATCTTGTGAGGTTTGCAAGGCCTTCAAATCACGCAACACCTCCACCCCCAAGGTGGCGGCCTTCCAGCGCTTGCAGCTGACCAAGGTGATCTTGCCTGATTTTTCCAAGCTCAAGTCTGCCGGCCCCGAGTTCAATCGGCTCACGTTGAAGCCTTGCCGAACAAAAGCCTGCTCGATGGTTGGCAAAAATTGCTTCCACGACATGTCGGCCAAGTTGCTCAAGGCCTGCGCTACGCGCTCGGGCGAAGGGGTGTTGCGCTGGCGCCAAGCAGCAATGATGCCCAGCACACAAAATGGCAGCCCGCTGAGCATGCCCAATACACGAAAGGCCTCGGGTAAAAAAACCCGTGACAGCAGCATCAAAAGGGCAGCTATTCCAATACTGAACCACCAAGGCGAGCGTAACAAAATCGCAAACAGCGATTTTTCTGACATCTTCAATTTCATTCACTACTCCGCAAACCCCAATGCTAGCGGGTTTGGAAAAAGCGCCTAAGCACAGCCTTGGCATAGGGTTTTCAGCCTATTGCAATGCGCCCGATCTTGTTATGTTTCGTGAGTCAACTTTGCCCACCCAAGGTCTGATCACTCAGCCATTCAAGGAGATGCTTCATGTTCAAGAGATTTCTTTCCACACTCGTGGTGTCAAGTTTGTGCCTTTCGGGTGCTGCCATGGCACAAACCAAACAAATCAAAGTGGGCGTGATTTTTGACATGTCCGGCCCCTTGGCCGCAGGCGGCTCCAATGCCAGCTATCTGGGCACCAAATACGCCATCGACTTGGTCAACGAACGCGGCGGCGTTGAAGGCCACAAAATTGTGCCAATTTACGTCGACGCCCAAAGCAAAACCGAAGTGGCCATCAATGAAACTGAACGCTTACTGAACCAAGAAAAGGTCGACGTGATCTTGGGCGTTTTCTCCTCCGCGCAGTGCGTTCCGATGGCGCAGCGCGTTGACCAAGCCAAGAAATTCATGTGGGCCAATGTGTGCGTGTCTTCTGCCGTTTTCAAAGACAAGAACCTGAAATATGTGTTCAGGCCTCAAGTTCACTCTGACCAAATGGGCGAAGCCTCGTGCCGCTTTTTGGCGGAAAACAGCAAAGCCAAATTAGGCAAGGAAATCAAAGACCTCAAAGTGGCCGTGATCTATGAAGACGGCCCTTACGGCGCAGGCGTTGCCGCAGGCAACGACTTGGTTTGCAAACAATTGGGCATGCAAGTGGTCTTGAAAGAAGGATATGCCGCAACCTCTCCCGACCTGTCTCCCTTGGTCACAAAACTGCGCCGCGCAAAACCCGATGTGATCTTGCACACAGGCTACAACCCTGACATTACTTTGTTCTTGCGCCAAGCCAAAGAGCAAGGCTTGAAGTGGGACGCATTGATTGGCCATGGCGCAGGCCACGGTCAGTTTGACAAGCTCTATGCCACGTTCAAAGACGACGCCAACTTGATCATGAACGTTGACCCCGTGGCTGCGCAATTGCTTGACGCTAAAACCCTCAAGCCCGGCTTGGGCGCGTTGACAACTGAAATGGTCAAACGCTACAAAGCCGAAGTCAAAGGCGACGAAATTCCCACCCACGTGTCCATGGGGTTCAATCAAACTTGGATTTTGTTGAATGATGTGATGCCGCGCGCCATTAAAAAATACGGTGGCTATGACCCAGAATCTTTGCGCAAAGCCGCATTGGAAACGGACATTGCTGAAGGCGGCACGATCCAAGGTTATGGCGTGAAGTTTTTCCCACCTGGCCACCCCATGTCTGGGCAAAACGAACGCTCCACACCTGTTGTGCACCAGTACTCGGGCAACGACACCTTTGTGGTCTGGCCCAAAGCCATCAAGAGCCGTGATGCTGTCATGCCTTTGCCAAAAGGCAACTCTTACGCCAACTGATTGTGCTGCTTGTCCATGAACTGACCAAGAAATTCGGTGGCTTCACAGCCGTGAACCGAATTTCTTTTGAAGTCCAGCGCGGAGAAATTGTGGGCCTGATTGGCCCCAATGGCTCCGGCAAAAGCACCACCTTCAATTTATTGGCCGGCTTGTTTGAACCCACCTCAGGCCATGTGATGTTTGACGGCCAGCCCATGCTGGGCTTGTCGTCTTCCAACATTTGCCAGCGCGGCGTGGCCAGAACTTTTCAAATTCCAAGGCCCTTTCGCAAACTCTCCATTCTGGAGAATGCCACCCTCGCCGCTTTCTATGGCGCCAGCGAAACCATCACACGGGGTGAGGCCGTACGCCGAGCAGAAGACGCCCTGTCCTTGATTGATTTGCCGCGCGACCCCAGCGCTCGGGTAGAGGGGCTTGGCGCTGCAGGCCTGAAAAAACTCGAGATGGCCCGCGCCTTGGCCACACAGCCCAAGCTGCTGCTGGCCGACGAAAGCCTAGGGGGCTTGGACGAAACAGAAATGGCACAAGCCGCTCAAATGCTCAAACGCATTCGCGATGAACGCGGCATCACCATCATTTGGGTGGAACACATCATGGGTGTTTTGATGAAGGTGATTGACCGCTGCTTGGTGCTCGACCACGGTGAGCTGATCGCACAGGGCTCGCCTTCTGATGTCACGCATGACCCGAGGGTGATTGAAGTGTATTTGGGCACCGATGCCCATAGCGTACAGCAACAAGTTGCTCGCAATGCTTTGAGTCAGGACGCATGATGTTGGAGTTGAAAAACATCAATGCTGGTTACAACAGTTTTCAAGCGCTTTTTGATGTGTCTTTGAGCGTCCAGGCCGGCGAAGCGGTTGCCGTGATCGGGCCTAACGGCGCAGGCAAAAGCACACTCTTACGCGTGATCTCACGATTGATCGAAGCCACGGCCGGCAGCATGCTGATGCAAGGCCAGTCTTACCGAGATTTGCCTTCGCATGAAGTGGTAGGCCTTGGCATTGCCCAAGTGCCTGAGGGCCGGCGCTTGTTTCCCCGCCTGAGCGTTGAAGACAACTTGAAAATGGGCGGCTACACCCCTGCTGCGCGCGCCAAACTGCAGGAGCGCCTGGACTATGTTTACAGCTTGTTCCCACGCATGGCAGAGCGGCGCAAGCAATTGGCAGGAACCATGTCCGGGGGGGAGCAGCAAATGTGCGCCATTGGAAGAGCCCTGATGAGTGGCCCCAAATTACTGCTGCTCGATGAGCCCTCTGCAGGTTTGGCACCGGTCATCGTTCAATCTATTTTTGAGCTGATGCACCGCATTCGCGCCGAGGGCTACACCGTTCTGATTGTTGAGCAAAATATCCAGCAGGTCCTCAAGGTAGTGGACCGCGCTTACTTGCTTGAAATTGGAAAAATTCGCGCCTCAGGCACCGCCGCCGAATTGTTGGCCAGCGATGAAGTTCAAAAAGCCTACCTGGGGGTGTGATGGAATTTTTTGACATCTTTTTACTCGAAGCCGTTCTCAATGGGCTGCTGCTTGGCGGCTTGCTGGCGCTGCTGTCCTTGGGCTTGAACCTGATTTTTGGTGTGATCGATGTGGTGTGGATTTCCTATGCCGAGCTGATGATGGTTGGCATGTACGCCATTTATTGGTCACACACCAGCTTGGGGCTGCCCTTGGCCCTGTGTTTACTTTTTGGAATTCTGGGCGTAGCTGCTTTGGGCGCAGCCATGCACTGGTTCATCATCCGACCTGTTTTGTCGGCTGAACCCATCAATCAATTGCTGGTCACGGGTGGTGTTTTGTTTTTTCTGCAAGCCCTGGCCACCGTGATCTTTGGCATTGATTTCAAAAATATCGGCGTGCGCCTGCCCAGTTTGATGGTGGGAGACATCAGCTTGTCGATGGCGCGCTTGATAGCTTTTGGCGTGGCCATGGTGGCCATTGCAGCCACTTATTTGTTCTTGAACCGAACTTTTGCGGGCACCGCCATTCGGGCTATCAGCCAAGACCGCAGCATCATGCCTTTGATGGGTGTGAACCCAGAGCGCATTTATTTGCTCACCTCGGCCATGGGGGGCGCGTTGGCGGGTCTGGCCGCTTGTTTGTTGGTGCTGCAATATGACATTCACCCCGCCATTGGTTTGTCGTTTGGCCCCATCACATTTTTGGTCTGCGTCATGGGCGGCCTTGGAAACTTGTTGGGCGGCTTTGTGGCTGCGTTTATTTTTGCGCAATTGATCTCTGTGGGCGGCTATGTCTACGCCATCGAGTGGGGTTATGTGCTGGCGTTTGTATTTTTTATCGCCATGATGTTCATCCGCCCTGAAGGCATTTTGTTTCGCAGGCGCTAAAGCATGCCCCATTTCTCTTCCAACCTTAAATTTGGCGCATTGCTCGCGGCCTTGATGCTAGCGCCTTGGCTGGGCCTGGGTTCGTACCCCTTGCACTTGATCATCATGGCCTTGCTTTTGGGCTTTATCTACACCAGTTGGGCCTTGATGGGGCGCCTTGGGTTGGTCAGCCTAGGTCACGGCGCCTTCTTAGGCATTGGCGCTTACAGCGTGGTCTTGCTGTGGAATCAATATGGCGTGCCGCCCCTGGCAGGCGCACTGCTGGCCTTGGCCGTGACGGTGGTTCTGGCTTTGGTCATTGGCTACCCCTGTTTTCGATTCAAAATTGTGGGCCACTATTTTGCCCTCGTGACTTTGGCCTTGGCCGAAGTGGTGCGCTTGGTGATTGTGGCCACGCGCGATCTCACAGGGGGCTCGTTGGGCTTGACGCCCAAGCCAGGTTTGAGCGATGGGGCCACTGCATCCTTGTGGTCATTTCAATTTTCAAACCGCGTGGTTTGGTTTTACATCGTTCTGGGTTGCTGGCTGTTCTCGCTGTGGGTCTGGCGCAAAGTGGACCAAAGCATGCTGCGCGACGCCCTGCAAGCCATCAGCGAGGACGAGGACGCCGCCGCCTCGATCGGCATCAACGTGACTCAAACCAAATTGAAAATCACAGTCTTATCGGCGGCCATGACTTGCTTAGGGGGCGTTTTGTATGCGCAATACCAAGCCTATGTGAACCCCGATACCGTCTCGGGCATTGGTATTTCTTTGCAGATGGTTTTTGGTGTGATTGCAGGGGGCATGTTTGTCATGCTGGGCCCGACTTTTGGCGCTGTGTTTTTGCTGGGCTTGCAAGAGGTCTTGCGCGTTTTGATCGGCAACCAAATTCACGGCCTTGATCTGTTGATCTACGGCGCCTTGCTGGTGTTTTTCATCATCCGCATGCCCAAGGGCATCTTGGGCTCTTGGCTGGAACGCAAAACCTAAATTTGCACCACGCGTTCGTGTTGAATGCTGCGAACGTCCATTTCAAACTCCAACTCCTGAATCGGCGGATTGCAGATGTGCCACGTCAGCCCAGGGCTGAGCATGCCCGCGGCGTTGAAGACAGTTGGAACCAAAGCTGAGAAATCATGCACCGTGTAAATTTGTGCGGCCGTTAACCGAGACCAGTCGGCTTGCAGGCCCTGCGCCCGCTCTTGCATGGTTTGCACCACATAACGCGCTTTGCGCTCCATGCCGGCTGGGCTGATATCACCCCGGGCCACAATACCTTCAGGAAAAGGCAAGTGCTCGGGCCACTCGCCGCTGCCTGCAATCAGCCAGTCTTGAGTCTTGCAAGTCTCAGGCACTGTATACGTAAAAGCATGAAAACTCGGAACCTCTGGCGGCGAAAAAGCCGGCGCCAAGTTGCTGCGCGCTACAGGGTTGAGCGCATTTTGGATCAGGCCCCAATCAGATAGTACATTCACATAACTTTGATTGAAAGCGCGAAAGCCGTCCATCGTGAAAGCGCAAGGTGAACGCAACTCGCAAGCGGCCAAAGCCGTCAAAGGCCGATTGTTCTCCAAGAGGTGCTTGGCAATCCAATCAAACCCTTGTTCAACTGGAACAATGCTTGAAAAGCGAATGCGCCGAAATGCAAAACCGGGCAAAGCAATGACGGCTTGCGAGTAGGGGAAGCCGCCTTCTAGAAAGGCATAGCCACCCTCTGGAAATTTGTGCAAATTAGCCATTGCTATCAGCCATTTTCAAGGTTGAATCGCTTCAATGGCAATGTCAATTCGGACCTCGTCCCCAACAAAAGGCACGTACTTGCTGGCATTGAAGTCAGAGCGCTTGATCACGGTCCATGCATTGGCGCCAATTGCAGCTTTTTTGATGATGGGGTGCGCTGCGGCTTGGAACAAAGTCACTGTCAATGTGACAGGCTTGGTCACGCCCTTGATGGTCAAGAGCCCATCAATGGACTTGGGCTTGCCATCTTCAAAAACCACCTTGGTCGATTTGAATGTGGCCTGGGGGTACTTGGCTGTATCGAGGAACTCCTCGCCTTGCAGGTGCCCATTGAAATCGGTCGAACCTGTGTTGACTGGGGTCAAGTCAATCGCGATATCCACAGAGCCTGTCTGGGCTTGGGCGTCATACACAACCGTACCGGTTGTTTTATCAAAGCGACTGATCTGGGTTGAATAGCCAAAGTGCAGATAAGAAAACCGAGGGAACGTATGGCGGCCATCGATGTTGTAAGTCACAGGTGCTGCCAAGGCTGAGGTGACAGCGGCTGCAGTCAAGAACAAAGCTGCCACACAACGAATCAATTTATTCACGGGTGTCTCCTGTTAAAAAGTTATTTGCCCGCTTGCGCGGAGAGTTGGAAATGTACTTGGACTTCATTGGCCACGGTGTCAAATTTCGCCCACATGCCCTCGCCGATTGAAAAATCAGCGCGGCGCATGGTGAAACTTCCCGTGAATTGCCCCGAAGTGCCAAGGGCAGTGTATTTTAAGGGGAAGCTGATGTCTTTGGTTTGACCTTTGATGGTGAGCGCGCCGTCAACTTGGTACTGGTTCGGTCCAGCAGCTTTGATTTGCGTGCTCACAAAAATGGCTTTGGGGTAAGCCGCCACATTGAACCACGACTTGGTGACAACCTCTTGGTCCCCTTCGGCAGAACCTGTGTCGATCGAAGCCAGTTCAATTTCAATGCGCGCCTTGCTCGCGGCAAGCTTGGCAGGGTCAAAGTTCATTTGGGCGGAGAATTTTTTAAATTTCCCATCCATGGCAACACCCATTTGCTTGACACTGAATGCCAAGCTGCTTTTATCAGCCTGCACCAGTTTGTACTCCACAGCCTGCACAGGCAGAGCCAGCGAAAGTGTGAAGGCCCATCCCAAAAATTTAAACATCGGCATTTCCTATTGAAGCTCGGCTGGGCAACATGCGCCTGAGCGTATCGTCACGATCGATCAGGTGATGCTTCAAAGCCATGGCGGCATGCCCCATGATCAAAGCCATGAAGACCCAGTTCAGACTGCTGTGCACCAACTCCAGTGTTTGCCCCAAGGGCTTGTCTTTTTGCAACAAGTCTGGAATCGGCCACAGGCCAAACCATACGGTTTGAACGCCCTTGGCTGAACTCATCAACCACCCTGTCAAGGGGATCACGATCATCAAACCGTAGAGCACTGCGTGCATGAGCTGCGCAAAGTGTTGCGTGCGAGCAGATAAGCTTGGGAGGTAAGCCGGAACTTGACTGTAAAGGCGCCACAAAAGACGGGCCCAAACCAGGATAAAAATGGATACACCTGCCCATTTATGCCATGCAAAGTACTGCAACTTTTCTGGTGAAAAAGGCAGATCACTCATGACCGTGCCCAGTGCAAAGCTGCCCAAAATTCCAAAGGCCATGAACCAATGAAAGGTCTTGGCCAGCCAGTTATAGGACGTGTTGGACATGTGGCAAATGGATTGGCTTACCCGTGTGCTCTGGCCTACTTGGCAAACAAACTCTCAGGGTTGGCAAAGGCCTTGAACTCCACCGCGTTGCCGCAGGGGTCCAGGAAAAACATGGTGGCTTGCTCACCGACTTGGCCTTTGAAACGAATGTGCGGCTCGATCACGAACTGCACGCCCGCATTTTTCAATTTATCGGCCAAGCTATGCCACTGCGGCAAGTCAAGCACCACACCAAAGTGGCGCACGGGCACGTTGTCACCATCGACTGCGCTGGTGTTGTGGTGCCCAGCTTCTGAAGGGCTCAAGTGGGCCACGATTTGGTGGCCATAGAAATTGAAATCAATCCAGTCGGGGCTCGAGCGCCCTTCAGGGCAACCCAGCAGGTCGCCGTAAAAAGCGCGGGCTTTGGCCAAGGAAGTCACGGGAAATGCCAAGTGAAAAGGCTGCATGTGGATCTCTGAATATTTTGAAAAGAGCATTTTGCCTGAATGCGATGGCCAGGGCTGCACGCAGAAGTCACATTCAGCAACGGCTTCAGGCCATCAAATTTTTCTTGAAAAACTCCAGCGTGCGTGACCAAGACAACTCTGCAGCTGCTTGCACGTAGCGCGGTGTTGAATTGTTGTGAAACCCATGCTGCGTACCTGCATAAACGTGCGCTAGGTGCTTGATCGATTTGGCCTCGAGTGCCGACTGAAAAGCAGGCCACTGCGCATTGATGCGGGGGTCATTCTCAGCAAAATGCAAAAGTAACTCACACCGAATGGCAGCTACTTTTTCTGCTTTGGCCGCTTCCCCATAATAGGGCGCACCCGCCTTCATGTCGGCCCCAAGTTCAGCAGCCAAAAAGTTGGTGATGCCCCCACCCCAGCAAAATCCGGTCACCCCCAAGTGTCCTGAAGACAGGGCATGGTTTTTGAGAAAAACCGCACTGTTGAGCATGTCGGTTTGAAGTTTTGCGGGGTTCAAACTGGCTTGCAACTCTCGGCCTTGGTCGTCATTCCCAGGGTAGCCGCCCACGGGGTGGAGCCCATCGGGGGCCATGGCCAAGAATCCAGCGGCAGCCAAACGCCTGGCTACATCTTCAACGTAGGGGTTCAAGCCCCTGTTCTCATGAATCACCATGACAGCCGGGTTTGTTTTGCCCTGGGGCCCAGGCGCTGGCGTGACGGGCTGCACCAAATAAGCGCGCATCTGACCGGAGTTCCCACCCGGCGAGGGGTAAGTCACATACTGTGCCTTGATTCGAGTGTCTGTGAAGGAGACAGTTTGCGCGTTGACGTACCTTGGAAACATGGCCTGAGCCATGGCAAGGCCGCCCACTGCAATGGCACTGGCCTTGGCCAAAAACTCACGCCGGTCCATGCCGCCGTGGCAATACTCGTCATAGAGTTGGTAGATCTTGGGGTCAATTTGCACTGGCGACATAACAGGGTTCATGGCTCGGCTCATTTGAGGGGTATGTCAAAATTAGACGCATCTTATCGTGACACCTAGAAAAACTGTTAAAACAAGGTAATTCTTTTCAGCAATTTGTCCGTCATGTCTAAAAGCAAAGCCAAAATCTTCAGCCATCTTCATAACGAAGTCTATTGCCGATTGGGTGTCTCGCCCGTGCATGGGATAGGCGTGTTTGCAATACGATCCATTCCCAAAGGCGTCAACCCTTTGAAAACTTGGCTGGACTTCAGAGAAATTAAATTTTCACCCGCTGAAATCAAAAAACTGCCCTCAGCAGTTCGACGTGAAATAGAAATTTTTTGTTACTACGACGAAGAGTCCGTCCATATTCCTTCGATCGGCATGAACTCGATGAACATGGCGTTTTATTTGAACCACTCCAAGACGCCCAGCGTCAAGTATTTGAAAAATGGAAAAATGCTGTCGCTTCGCGCCATCCAAACTGGCGAAGAAATTTTCCTAGACTACGACGAAGCTTTTGGCGAAATACACACTTTTGAATAAACCCGAACCCGCGCAGGTTCAAGGATTTCGCAATATCCGATTCCACACATCGGGTTTGAAATCTGTGTGCAAGGGCGACTTAGGGTCCAGTGCCAAGGGATGATCGCTGTCGGTGAAGGCCAGTGCAAATATGGGTTCAAAGTCGGTCACAAACAAAGCCTTGTAGCCATAATCGTCCACCGGCCCGAGGTTGTAGTATTTGTAGCCATTTTTGGCGGTCCACTTTGTGGCCAATAGACAGGCATAAATGCCTGGCGAGCGGTTTTTATATTGCGTGTTCCACTGGCAAAAACTGCCATAAACCTGGCTGCGCTCTGGCAGCAACACAGAAACATCGGTCAATACCAGGTCGCCATTCTCAGCAAAAACACGAATGACCAGCACCTGCAAGTGACTGATGTAATCGACAAAACCTTCAACCTCTTTATCATGGATGAAGTAACTCTCAAAATGCACGCCGCCCATGGCGTAAATATCGGCAACAGAGAGTTTGCTGCCACTGATCACATCCTCTGTGACGCTGAAATTTTTGAACTGCTTTTCTAATTCTCTGAATTTTCGGTTTCTTCGGGGTTCGATCCAGAATTCTTCAGAAGCCGCATGCACCAAGCCGTATTTGTCATTGATAGGCACGCCATAGGGACTCTCTGGCGGAACGGCGTAAACAATGAATGGCTTTTTGGCCATTTGCATCATTTCAGGGGTGACATCTATGTAAGGGCACAAAGCGTCCCAGCGCGTTGTGTAATACAAAATTTCCTCGTGGTAACTCTCCACACAGAGGTTTTCACGGCTCCAAGTTTGATTTCCAACAGTCTGAGTTTCGACTTTGTTAACTCCCGCTTCCAGAAGTTCAATGTCGCGCGTATACAAAGGCTGGGTCTTGCTCATAACTTAGCGAGGTTCTTTTTTTTTGTTCTGCGAGAACTTGGCTTGGTCAGTGGTAATAAATCAAAAAAATCGACATCCACTTCATGATTTCTTCGAATGAAAGCGGGGTCGATTTTTTCCAATTTTTTGATCTCTTTTGTCATTTGCGCTAAATGAACAGATGCCTCGCTGCTCGTTGACTGCAGTTGCTCAGTATATTCCGACATGAGGGGACATGCAATATCAAAATAAAATTGGCGAGAAGTTGGATTGAATGACAAAGGGTAGAGCTGGCAACTGAACGGTTTTTGATCTCCCAGCACGCATCCATTGGGGCCTAAATGCTCGCAATTTCCATCGAGGCAAACATGGCTTAAAACTTTCGATTCAGTTGCGGTCAATGTCACTTCAAGTGGCGCATAGTCTGAGTCAACATGACAACAGCTTTTGCATTTGGCGCAGTGATCGAATAGCAATTGGAAGCCCCCTTGGATTTATTTTACCCAATGTTTTCATACGATTAAAACTTTGATGATGACTTGCCAACTTTCACCGCACGCCCGAGATAACCCAGTCCTGAGCTAAAGCCAAGCTGGCAACCACGTTGCGATAGCAGGCAGCCAAAAAACCGCTGCCAGCAAGATCAAACTCATGACCACATACGGGCCAACGGCCATGAAGATCTGGGCCATGCTGACAGACGGTGGCGCCACCCCACGCATCGTCATCAGCAGCAAGCCGTGGGGTGGCAAAAGCAAGCCCAATTGCATACAGATCAAAAACATCACACCAAACCACACGGGGTCAATGCCCAGCTTATTGACGATAGGCATGAAAATAGGCAAGGTGATCATCATCATGCTGACCTGATCGACAAAAACCCCCAAGAAAATGAGGATCAGCATCATCCCAACCACAATCATGCTGGTCGACAAACCCTGCTCTGTGATCATGCCCACCAGGCCCGCACTGGCGCCTGAGAAAGACAAGAGCTGAGCGAAGGTGGTGGCTCCCAAAATAATGAAAAGAATCATTCCAGAAATGGCGGCTGTACCTTTCAGCGCTTTGACAACGGCCTCCCAGTGAAGCACCCCATAAAGCGCTGCCAACAACATGGTTGCAAATGCGCCCAATGCAGCGCACTCCGTGGGCGTTGCAAAGCCGGCGGCCAAGGCTCCCACCACCACGCCAAAAATGGAGAGCGTTGGCAGCACATATGCAAAGAACAAATGCCAGCGCGCCCAACCTTGGTGCACTTTTGCCTGAGGGTCAGGGGGGGCCAAATGCGGGCTAATTCGCACGCGCACAATGATCCAAAGCACAAAAGCCACCGACAAAATGATGCCCGGCACAATGCCCCCGAGCAGCAGTTTGGAGATGGAGATGCCTGACAAAGAACCCAAGAGCACCGTCAGCGCAGAAGGCGGTATCAGCATATCGACCGCGCCAATGGCCATGATGGGCCCTGCTGCAATCGTGGGGTGGTAGCCACGCGAGAGCATGACCGGCAGCATCAGGGAGCCCAGCATGGCGGTCGTGGCAATGGTGGAGCCTGAAATGGCCGAGAACACCGTGCCGGCCACCACCGCCACCACCGCCAAGCGCCCCGGCACACGCGAGATCAAGCGCTCCACACCCTCGATCACTTTAAGGGCCAAGCCGGTGTGAAACAAAATCTCACCCATCAAGACAAACAAAGGAATGGGCGTGAGAGAAAATGCGGCCACCGAACTGACACTGCTTCGCACAAGCTGCACCAAACCGGGCTCGCCGCCCATGTAAAGCCAAGCCCCCACAATATTGACTGACAAGAACGTCAAGGCCACAGGCATGCCTATGAACAACAACAAGGTCGAGCCGCCCAGCATCAAAAACGCAGCGAATTGCCAGCTAGACATGCCCGAGCCCTCTGGCCAGAAATGACGAAAGTTGCATGAACTGAAATCTCAAGCAGCACTCACAGCATCGTGCCGTGGCCCTCGCTCGCCCAGCCACAAGCGGTTCATGCGAAACAGCATCTCAATGGACAGCAGTAAAAAGGTCACAGGCAAAGGCGCTAAAGACCACCACTCCGGTGTCACCAAGGTCTTGATGTTCACCGAGCCGGCGCCATAGCTGGCCCATACAGCCACGCTGGCATACCAAGCCAGCATCCAACAAGTGGTCAAGCCAATAGCGTCCCCCACCCATTCGAGCAACCACGCCAAACGAGGTGGCAGTGGTCGCAGCACGATGTCCACCCGAATGTGCTGGCCTTGGCGCAGCAGCCAAGGGGCTACGCACAGGGTGATCAGGTACAGAAAAAGCTCAGAAATTTCATTGCTCCAAGCCAAGCCTTGCGGCCAACCGGGCAGCGCCACATTGCGCAGCGCGACATCGGCCACGATGATCAGCATCATGGCCAAAAGCAGCATACAGCCCAGCATGGCCAGAGCAGACAGCAACTGCCCATAGCGCTCAGAGCACCGCAAGATCACTTGGCAAAGAGCGTTTTAAAGCGCGCTGCCACCTCAGGGCTTTGCTTGCTGGCGCCAGCCCAGCCGACTTCGTAAGCTTTGTCCCGAAATGCTTTGGCAGTGGCCGCATCAAAACTGATGGTCTGTATGCCCACTTTGGCCTGCCGCGCAGTTTCCTCGGTGGTGTAAGTGCCCCAGAAGGTGTTTTCCGCCTCCAATGCCAACAGTTGCTTTTGCAAGTAACTGCGCTGTGCATCGGTGAGCTTTTTGTAAGCGGGCAAATTCATGATCAAGGAAACTTCTGCATCGTAGAAACCCGGGTCAATGCGGAACTTGGTTTTCTCTTGCCAGTTGAAATCAAAAATACCGCCAATGGGCCAACCGTAGCCGTCCACCACACCGCGCTCCAGTGCGGTGTAGACCTCGCCCGGAGGCGTGGTGATAACGTTCGCATTGAGCGACTGGAAAAAATCACGGTACACCGGTGTGATGCGAATTTTTTGTCCTGTCAGATCGGGTTTGTCTACTTTTTTGTTGGTGTAAATGTGAAACGGCTGGTTTTCAACCATGCGCGCCAAATACTGCATGTTGCCTTTTTCATTCCACACTTTGTTGATGGCCTCAAAGGCGCCATTTTTTCTTTGCTCTGCCACTGAAATTTGCGTCAATTTCAAGAAGTCTGCCTCGGGCATCACGTTGGTGTAAAAAGCGCCCGTGTTCAAGGCCATGTCGACCACGCCAGTCTTGACGGCATTGCCCAGCTCAAATGAAGGAATGGCTTTGGGACCCCCAATGAAGTTGATCTGCACCAGGCCCTTGCCCTCCGCGTTGAATTTGGTGACCCAGGGCAACAACCTTTGCACATAAATGCCGTTTTCCGCGAACCCACTGACCATGCGCAGCGTGACCTCTTGGGCCCACGACAAAGGGGCCGCGGCCGCCAGCATGAGCGCCAGAGAGGCTTTCAAGATCAAATCAAATTTCATTTTCTACGTCTCCTTTTGTGAACGAAGTGTCAGACCAGAATTGAGGCTTGTCAATTCGGGTTTTGCGCATGCAGGTTCAGCGCAAACAAAGCTTTGTCTAATGCATTGCCGTGTTCATCTGCCAGTGCCGCTTGGATCAAATGGGCCATGCGCTTGGGCCCATCCACCTGCGACTGCAGCAGTGGCAAGGCTTGAATTATTTTTTCAAAACTGCGCCAGCCTCTGGCATGGGTGTCTCCGTAGCCCTTGATCAACTGCTGGGCCTTGACCACTTGCATGGCCAACTCAGGCTGCTGGTAGGCCAGTTGCACTGCCTGCGCCAGCCATTGCTGCATGCGCTCGTGCTCTTGCGTGTAACGCAGTGAGACAGGTCGCCAGCGGCGCAAAGAAGCAATGGCATACAGCAAGGCAAAGCCTCGCAAAGAACAGGTTTGAACGATGCGGCCCTTGCGGGTCAATGGGGCTAAGCAGGCACGCGCCCAGCGGGAGGACAACAGCCATCGCCCCACAGGGGCAGGCAAAATGTCTGCAATTTCTTCAACACGAGGGTGCAGAAATTCATTGATCGCCAGGCCTTGGTCTGCAGTTTGCCGCACCTCACGCCCGACCCGGTCAAAACGGGCTCTGCGCGTTTTCAAATCGGCCACACGCACGCTGTCCTCGTAAGTCATCCAAAGTGCCAGGTGCCGGGCTGTTTCGCTGATCAACGGCGCGGCTTGAGGCCCCAAGTTTTCTAGGGCCTTGCTCATCGAGATCAAGCGATCCAAGAACAAAGCTGCGTAGTCGATGCTTTGGTAGTCTGCCAGTCGCATCAAGCCCAGCCTGGTGTTCTCAAGGGCTGGCGCGGGCAAACTGTGCGCCGCACGCAGCGCCAAAGCCTGCAATCGGGGGCCAACTGGGGCAAGGGCCGGTGGTGCAGACAAACCAGGTGTAGCCTGGCCTTCTAAATGCAGATTCCCCTTGCTACCTCGAGCCTGCGTTGCCTTGGCCTCTTGCCAGCCAGCTGCAAAAGCCTTTAAGCTTGATTGAACGCCCACGCCACTGCGCTTGATGCTGTCTTCAAATTGCTGACGATCAAAGGGCAGGCGGCCGATCAATGCCAATGCACCGAACAAAGCCGGGCCAATCAAGCTGCCCGCTTGCTCTGCCACAGCGGAAAAGTTAGCGCCCAGCCAGAGTTTTGCCGAGGCCTGCGCGCCTTCAATCAACTTGCCGTGATCCACTCGGCCATCACCCATGGCAACGCGCTCAGTCATGGAGTAAACACGGTGCGTGGAGGCAATGAAGGTCGTTTTTTGCGCATCTACAAAGCCGCGTTGCACAGCACGTCCGGCCTCCATCAACTCCGAGGCGATGACGATGTCAACTGCACCCGGAAATGGACTCAAGGCCATCACGGGCAACTTTCCATCTGGCACTGACGAGCGGGGAAACATCTCGATGTAGTAAATCGTAGCGCCCGTGCGCTGCGCCACCCCCGGCACAGATGTCGATTGAGCCAAGTAACCATTGTTTTGGGCCAGATCAACCAGCCAATCGGCCAGCACACCTCCACCCTCCCCGCCCATGGCCAACACTGCAATGGTGATAAGGGGCGAGTCTGACGGGTTCAATGGGGTCTGCATCAGGCTGCGATGCCTTCAAGGCGTTTGTCAATTCGCTGCTGTAAAAAGCCAATCACTTTGGATCTGATCAGCGCTTTGAATCGGTCCCATGGCGTGGGGTTGTTGATGATTTCAGCGCGGTAAAACGAGGGGCACAAAACCGCTGCATGCGCCACTTCACCACACAGGCCGCAGCCAACGCAGCTGTCAATCACAGTGGCCACGGGGTCTGTGCGCAATGGGTCTGGGTTGCTCATGATGCTCAGGGAGGGGCAACCTGACAGGCGGATGCAGGAGTGGTCTCCCGTGCAGGTGTCAGGGTCAATACCGAAACGCTCACGCACCACGCGCTGGCCCTTTTTAATTTTCTCGAGCATCAAAGGCTTGACACGCCGCTGCAGGTTGAGCATGCATTCGCTTTGCGCCACCACCACTTTGGGGCCTCGCTCACGGGAGTTAAAGGCATCTCGCAAAGATTGCCGCATGGCATCCAAACTGTAGGTGTGCGTGACCGTTTTGACCCAGTTGACCCCTACACCGCGCACTGCTTTTTCAATCGGATTGTTGGTGCTTCGAATTGGGTTGATGGCCTTGGACGAGAGCACATCTTGGCCACCCGTGGCAGCGGAGTAACCGTTGTCAACCACCAATAAAACGTTGTCGGTTTGGTTGAAAACAGCATTGCCAACGCCGCTGGTCAAGCCGTTGTGCCAAAACCCGCCATCGCCCATGATGGCCAAGGTGCGCCGGTCGGTTTCATTGGAATTGAAAGCCGAAGCACCGGCCCAGCCCAAGCCGTAACCCATGGTGGTCGCGCCAATGTTAAAGGGCGGCAGAATGGAGAACAAGTGGCAGCCAATGTCGCAACTGACATGGCGTGGGCCCAACTCTTTTTCAAGCAATTTCAATGCAGTGAAAATGGGGCGTTCAGGGCAGCCAGTGCAAAAAGAAGGAGGCCGTGCGTGGACCTGTGCCACTGCCAGCGCTTGCACCGGCGAGGGGCTCAGTTCCTGCCTTTGGACTTGGATCTGCCACTCAGGCATGTATTGCTCAATGAACTGTCTGACTCCTTGGAGCAAGACGGCGCCGGTGTATTCGCCCCCCATTGGGAAAACGTCCTTCCCGTGGAGTCGAGTTGGCACATCGGCCTTGCGCAAAATGGCGTGAATATTTTGTTCAATGTAGTCGGGTTGCCCCTCCTCCACCACCAAAAGCCCCAGCTTGCCAGCACAGAAAGTTTTGAACTCATCGTCGACCAACGGGTAGGTGATGTTCAGCACATACAAGGGCACTTGCGATTGGCCAAAGGGGTCGGCCAAGCCCAAGAGCTGCAAAGCCCGCATCACACCGTTGTACAGGCCCCCTTGCATGACGATGCCAAAGTTTTGCGCCTGCTCAGAAAAAAACTCGTTGACCTGCTGCTCTTGGATGAATTTCAAAGCAGCCGGCCAGCGTTTTTGGATTTTTTCTTGCTCATGCACATAACTGGCAGGCGGCAGCACAATGCGGGCCGTGTCGCGCTTGGGGTTTTCAATCGCATCTTTCAGGGTAAACGAAGGCCGCACGTTCGCGCGCGTCTGGAAATGGCCGTGCACATGGCATGCTCGAATGCGCAGCTCCAGCATGACGGGCGTTTGCGTGGCTTCAGACAACTCAAACCCCATCTCCACGGCTTTGACGATGCTGGGCAAGTTCGGGCGCGGGTCAATCAGCCAGACTTGAGATTTCATGGCAAAGGCGTGCGAGCGCTCTTGCATGATGCTCGAGCCCTCACCATAGTCTTCACCGACGATGATCATGGCGCCGCCCATCACGCCGCCCGAGGCCAAATTGGCCAGTGCGTCCGACGCCACGTTGATGCCCACTGTTGACTTGAATGTGACCGCGCCACGCAAAGGGTAGTTGACCGATGCGGCCAATGTGGCCGTGGCCGTGGCTTCAGAGGCGCTGTGCTCAAAATGAACGCCAAGCTCTTCCAAGATCTCATGGGCATCGGTGAGCACGTCCATCAAATGCGAGATGGGCGCGCCCTGGTAACCGGCCACATACGACACCCCCGACTGCAGCAATGCCTTGGTGACGGCCAAAATACCCTCGCCCCCGAAATCTTCCCCTTCGCCCAAGCGAAGTTTTTGGACTTCCTGCATGAAAGATCGTTCAGCCACGGCAATTGCCTTTCAATTCAAGGGGCACAAGGGTCAAGGGCGGGTGCAGCATAGGCTGAATTTAGGCAAAGACCCGATATCATGCAAATGGATTTTTATGATGTAATACATTCATAAATCAAATAATTGGAAGTAACCCTTAGCAACGTACCGTCTCCAGCACAAGGCCTATTGCCATGAACTTTCGCCATTTGGACCTGAATTTATTGCGCGTCTTGGTTGCCATTCACCGCACGGGCTCGGTCACGGCAGCTGGGCAAGTTTTGTCTTTGTCGCAACCGGCCACCAGCAACGCCTTGGCCAGACTGCGCAGTCACTTTGGCGATGAACTCTTTGTGCGGTCCCCTTCAGGCCTGCAGCCCACGCAACTGTGTGAGCAAATTGCCCTGCCTGTGCAAAAACAACTGCTGGCCCTGGAAAGCCTTCTGATGGGGCAACAAGATTTTGAACCCTTGAGCAGCAACATGCATTGGCGACTGTCACTTTCAGACTTGGGTGAAATGCTGTTTTTGCCGCAACTGGTGAGTCATCTGCGCGCCCAAGCCCCAATGGCCAGTCTGTCCAATATTTCCGTGGTGGCTGCTGAAGTGGCCAGCGCGCTGGAGACGCGCGAGATCGACATGGCCATTGGCATATTGCAACCCAAGCACCGCGGTATTCGTACGAAATTGCTGTTCAAAGAGCGCTACATGGCCATTGCCTCCAAGAGCTGGCGGCCCAGCAACCCAGGGCGCAGCAAGCTGCTGACTGCTGCGCAACTGGCCAAAGCCAACTTCATCGTGGTCGCGCCCACGGCAACTTCCCACGGCAGTGTTGAAAAAATGCTCACCAAGATGAAGTTGCAAGACCGTATTTTGATCCGATCGCGTCACTTCGGGGCCATTGCCGATCTGGCACAAAGTACCGACCTGCTCTCGATCGTGCCCGAAATGTACGCGCGCGAGTTGAGTCAGCGCATGAATTTGCAAATGTGGCACTTGAGCCAAGCCCCCACTTACGAAGTTCACCTGGTTTGGCACAGCAGCACGGACGGCGACTCCGCGCACCAGTGGATGCGCGACTTGATTGGTGGCTTGTTCAGGCGATAGACAGTATCCCCATTTTGCGCATTGGAATCCGGCTGGCCTGCTCTTTTTCACCCTGTTAAGTTAATAATGCAGCGATGACAGACAAGCCACCCAACACCGCCCTGAGCTGCTGGAAATGCAAACACTTTGCCACCAGCTGGGTACCCGCAATGCCCTACAGTTGCAAGTTATTTGGCTTTAAGTCTCAAGTGCTTCCCTGCATTCAAGTTTTAAAATCAGATGGCAAAGCCTGTTTGGGTTTTGAGTCCAAAACAAAGCCGCCTTGAAACCCATGGCGACCCACAAAACGTTCTATTTAATTTTCATTCTTTATGAACTTCACTAAAGTTAAAACAATTGCCCTTGTTGGGGGCCTGATTTGGATGGGAGCTGCCATGGCGATAGAGGAGCCCGCATACAAAGTTGTCTCCACAGCGGGGGACTATGAAGTCCGGCATTACGCCCCCATGATGGTGGCCCAGGTGTTGGTCGATGGTGACATGGACGCCGCATCCAGCAAAGGCTTTCGGCTGATTGCAGACTATATTTTTGGCAATAACCAAAGCGCCCAAACTGCAAGTTCCGCCAAAATAGCGATGACTGCGCCCGTGACAGCAGTACCCCAGTCATCCAAAATAGCGATGACTGCGCCGGTGACCGCTGAGCCTCAAACCGCCGAACTTGACATGCAGACTGCCAACAAGTGGTTGATTCACTTCGTCATGCCCAGTCAATACACTTTAGAAAATATTCCAAAGCCCAAAAACGACGCTGTCAGTTTGCGCCAAATTCCTGAAAAACATTTTGTAGTTTTTAAATATTCGGGCTTTAACACCACAGCCAAAATTCAACACCTCACGGAAGAAACCATCAGTTGGGCCAAGGGCAAAGGCATGCAAATTGTGGGTGCGCCTCGCTTGTCCAGGTACGACCCCCCCTGGACGCTTCCCATGTTTCGCCGAAATGAGATCATGATTGAAGTTGCTGCGCCCTAGAGCAGCCAAGCATTGCGGACCCTCACGCTCCTTGCGCTTTAGACTTAGACTGGAAGCACTGACGTATCACAGAGCGTTTTAAAACTCCTTGAAGGAATCACCAATGACTCGGATGGAAGAACTGCTCAAGCAGCAAGAAGAAATTGTTGCAGCAATTGCGGCCGAATACAAACGAGGGCAAGAATCAGCTGCGAAAGGTGAGTCAGAGGCGCAATACAACTTGGCTGTCATGTACCACAAGGGTCAAGGTGTTGCACAAAACTTCGCTGAGGCGGTGACCTGCTACAAACTGGCAGCAGAACAAGGCAATGCGGACGCCCAGTACAACCTGGGCGACATGACCGAGAAAGGCCAAGGGACTGCGCAAGACTACGCCGAAGCAGTGCATTGGCTGCAGCTGGCTGCGGCCCAAGGGCATTCACAGGCGCAGTACAAGCTTGGCGTTTTATTTGACAGTGGGCAAGGTGTCAAACAGGATTACACAGAAGCGATGCGCTGGTACCATTTGGCTGCAAAAAACAACAACGCCAATGCGCTGTATGGCCTGGGCTCCATGTACGAAAACCACCACAGCGTTGAGCAAGATGACATGGAAGCGGTTCGCTGGTACAAGCTGGCTGCAGAACTCGGCCATCTTGATGCGCATTACAGAATCGGGGTGCTCTACGACAACGGGCACAGCATCAAGCAAGACTATGCGCAAGCCATGAGCTGGTTCAAATTGGCCGCAGCAAAAGGCCATGTCAATGCGCAGATCAACCTTGGCGTGATGTACGACCGCGGACACGGTGTAGAAAGCAACTTCCCCGAGGCCATGCGTTGGTATAAGTTGGCGGCGTCACACGGCAGTGCCGAAGCCCAATCCAAAGTGGGTTTTATGTACAGCAACGGGAAAAGTGTTGTGCAAAACTATGCGCAAGCCATGCACTGGTACCTGTTGGCAGCGGCCCAAGACTATGCGCCCGCGCTGTCAACTCTGGGCTTCATGTACGACCACGGTCAAGGCGTGAACGCTGACGACGCCAAAGCTTTGATGTACTACAACAAGGCTTCCAAGAAAGGCGATGAAAATGCCACCAAAAATCGCGACATCATTGAGGCCAGAATGGCCAGGCAACAATCACAAAAGCATTGAATGCATGCCCCCCCTTGATGCTAAGATCGTTCCAACAAGCATCAGGATGGCAAATTGAAAGTCTATGTAATCAACCTCGACAACAGTGTGAGTCGATGGGAAAAAATAAGCCTAGACCTGACTCACATTGGCGCGTCCTACGCAAGAATTCCAGCCATATACGGGAAATCAATTGATTGGCAATCCGTTTCGAACGATGCCTATTGCCGCTCCTACATGGGAAGAAGCATTCAACCCGGCGAAGTGGGTTGCTTCCTGAGTCACGTAGCGGCTTTGAAAGAGTTTCTGTCTCAGTCAGAAGAATTTGCAATTGTTTTAGAAGACGATGCAGACATTTCAAAGGATCTGCTTGGCGTTGCAAATCAAATTTTGATGCAACTCAAGGGCATTGACTTTTATGCAGTCAATCTAGGCCCTTCAGATTACAAATACACCTCTGTCATCCAGAAATTAGATGCGTTTACGCTGCATTGCACCCATCGATTTCCGATGCTGGCCACGGGCGTTTTGTGGTCGCGGGCAGGTGCGCAGGCGTTTCTCAATCAATTCCAATCTGTCACGTTGCCGTATGACAATTATTTGAGGGTATTCCTGACAGGAACAAACAAAGCTTATTCAGTTGCCCCGGCCATTGTCACGCCAGCCGACTTCGTCAGCGATATCGACACCGAGGGTTTAACCCAGAAACGATCTCACCTGAATCGAAGCAACTTGTATTTCTTCATCAAGCAAAAAAGAATGCTCACTGAGAAATGTCGGGCTATCGTGTCCATGATCAGATTTAAGCTGTCCATCACTGCGCCTGTGATTTTCAAAGAGAAATGATGGAGGCGCGGCCCAGAGTCGAACTGGGCTGGGCGGATTTGCAATCCGCTGCATAACCGCTTTGCTACCGCGCCGTGAACCGAGAAACCTGTTTGACAAAAAAGGGAAGCTGGAGCTTCCCTTGATTGTTGAAAGATGTTCTTACTTCTTTCTTTGTTTGGAGCGGGAAACGAGATTCGAACTCGCGACCTCAACCTTGGCAAGGTTGCGCTCTACCAACTGAGCTATTCCCGCATTTTACTCAACTGAGCATTCTATGCTTAATTGACTGCGTTGAGTCAATTATAGCGTAATTTTGATGCCTTCAATGTTTGACAGCCTGGGTTTTGACTTGCGCATCCACTGGGGCAATGACAGCAGCCGGCTCCTCGTCGGCAAGCGCTTGGGGCATTCTTTCAAGGGCCACCTCGAGTACTTTGTCGATCCATTTGGCCGGCACAATTTCCAGGCCATTTTTGACATTTTCCGGAATATCTTGCAGGTCTTTGACGTTGTCTTCCGGAATCAAAACCGTTTTGATGCCGCCGCGCAGTGCGGCCAAAAGTTTTTCTTTCAGGCCGCCGATGGCCGTGACCTCGCCCCTGAGGGTGATCTCACCGGTCATGGCCACAGTGGCGCGCACGGGGATGCCCGTCATGGCCGAGACCATGGCTGTGGTCATGGCTGCGCCAGCGCTGGGGCCGTCCTTGGGGGTGGCGCCATCAGGCACGTGGATGTGCAGGTCTTTTTTCTCAAACACATCGTCTTGGATGCCCAGCATGCGGGCCCGGCTGCGCACCACGGTGCGGGCCGCTTCGACCGACTCCTTCATCACATCGCCCAGCGAGCCAGTGCGGGTGATCACACCCTTGCCCGGCATCAATGCGGCCTCAATGGTGAGCAAATCGCCGCCCACTTCGGTCCATGCCAAGCCAACAACTTGGCCGACTTGGTTTTGTGCTTCGGCACGGCCATAAGTGTGCTTTTGTACGCCTAAGAAATCGTTCAAATTCTCGGCCTTGACGACTACGGGCGCTTGCATTTGTTTGAGCTGCAGGCTTTTGACAACTTTGCGGCAAATCTTAGAGAGTTCGCGCTCTAAAGAGCGCACACCGGCTTCGCGGGTGTAGTAGCGCACGATGTCGCGCACGGCTGATTCTTGAATTTGCAACTCTTCGTCTTTGACACCATTGTTTTTCATCTGCTTGGGCAGCAGGTATTTCATGGCGATGCTGGTTTTCTCGTCTTCGGTGTAACCCGACAAACGAATCACTTCCATGCGGTCAAGCAAGGCCGGCGGGATGTTCATGGAGTTGGATGTGGCCACAAACATCACGTCGCTCAGATCAAAGTCGACCTCGACATAGTGGTCACCAAAGGTATGGTTTTGTTCGGGGTCTAAGACCTCGAGCAAAGCGCTGGAGGGGTCGCCCCTGAAGTCAGTTCCGAGTTTGTCAATTTCATCGAGCAAAAACAAAGGGTTGCGTGTACCCACTTTGCTCAAGCTTTGCAAGACTTTGCCGGGCATGGCGCCAATGTAGGTGCGGCGGTGGCCGCGAATCTCTGCCTCGTCGCGCATGCCGCCCAAGGCCATGCGCACATATTTGCGCCCAGTGGCTTTGGCGATCGACTGGCCCAGCGAAGTTTTGCCCACGCCGGGGGGGCCCACCAAGCACAAGATGGGCGCTTTGACTTTGTCCACGCGCTGCTGAACCGCGAGGTATTCCATGATGCGGTCTTTGACTTTTTCCAGGCCAAAGTGGTCTTCGTTCAACACCACTTCGGCGTTGGCCAAGTCGTGTTTGATTTTGGTTTTCTTGCTCCAAGGCAATCCGGTTAAAACTTCAATGTAATTGCGCACCACCGAAGCTTCGGCCGACATGGGCGACATGAGTTTGAGTTTCTTGAACTCGGCATCGGCTTTTTTACGGGCCTCGGGCGACATTTTGGCCGCTTTGATTTTCTTCTCGATTTCTTCGATGTCAGCGCCCTCTTCGCCTTCACCGAGTTCTTTTTGAATGGCCTTGACTTGCTCGTTCAAATAAAAATCGCGCTGGTTTTTTTCCATTTGGCGCTTGACGCGGCCACGAATTTTTTTGTCCACATTCAAGATGTCGACTTCACGCTCGAGTTGAGTGAACAAATTTTCCAAACGGTCGCGCACGCTGGCCAAATCGAGCACCAGTTGCTTGTTTTCCAACTTCAAAGGCAAATGAGCAGCAATGGTGTCGGCCAAGCGGCCTGGCTCGTCAATGCTCGAGATCGAGGTGAGAATTTCGGGCGGTATTTTTTTGTTCAGTTTGACGTATTGATCAAACTGCTGCATGACCGCACGGCGAAGGGCCTCGATTTCACTGGTTTGCACCGCTTTCTCGGCGGCCACTTCGACTGGCACGACGGTGGCGATGAAGTGCACTTCACCATCCACAATGGTTTGCACTTGGGCGCGCTGTTGGCCTTCAACCAAGACTTTGACAGTGCCATCGGGCAATTTGAGCATCTGCAAAATGGTGGAAATGCAACCGACTTAGAACATGTCGGTGGCTTGCGGCTCGTCTTTGGCGGCTGTTTTTTGGGCCACCAGCATGATGCGCCTGTCAGTGAGCATGGCGGTTTCAAGCGCTTTGATGCTCTTGGGGCGACCCACAAACAGCGGAATAACCATGTGCGGGAAGACCACAACGTCGCGCAGTGGCAACATGGGCAAATCAAGCGCAATGGCGGGTAAAGGTGTATGTCCAGACATGGGGTTCCCTATCGTTATTCGGAACAAATGGCCCCAATCACGCTGATTTCAAGGCCTAGGGGTGTGGACTTATTCATCAGACAGGCTGGGGGGGGTGGGCTGGAAAATTCAATGCGCATCAAGCTTGTTTGGCCGACTCACGGTAGACCAACAAGGGGGATTGGTTTTCTTCGATGGTGGACTCGTCCACCACCACTTTTTCAACATTGACCTCATTGGGCAAATCAAACATGGTATTGATCAAAGCTTGCTCCAAAATAGAGCGCAAACCGCGCGCACCGGTTTTGCGGGCCAGGGCTTTTTTGGCAATGGCGGTCAAGGCGGCCGGCCGAATTTCCAGATCAACGCCTTCCATGTTCAGGAGCATGCCAAATTGTTTGACCAAGGCATTTTTGGGCTCGGTCAAAATTTGCACCAGCGCCTCTTCGGTCAGCTCGGTCAGCGTAGCGACCACGGGCATGCGCCCCACCAGCTCAGGGATCAGGCCAAACTTGATCAAGTCTTCAGGTTCAACTTCGTTGAAGACCTGCGTGAGGGAGCGCTCTTTTTTACTCTTGACCGTGGCACTGAAACCAATGCCTGAGGCCTCTGTGCGGTTTTCAATGACTTTTTCCAAGCCTGAAAATGCGCCGCCGCAAACGAACAAGATGTTGGTGGTGTCGATCTGCAAGAAATCTTGATTGGGGTGCTTGCGCCCGCCTTGCGGTGGCACGCTGGCCATGGTGCCTTCGATCAGTTTGAGCAAGGCTTGCTGCACGCCTTCGCCTGAGACATCGCGGGTGATGGAGGGGTTATCGGACTTGCGCGTGATCTTGTCGATCTCGTCGATGTAGACAATGCCGCGCTGGGCGCGCTCAACGTCGTAGTTGCAGCTTTGGAGCAATTTGGAGACGATGTTTTCAACGTCCTCGCCGACATAACCGGCTTCGGTCAATGTGGTGGCGTCGGCCATGACAAAGGGCACGTCAAGCATGCGCGCCAAGGTTTGAGCCAACAAAGTTTTGCCAGAGCCGGTGGGGCCGATCAGCAAAATATTGCTTTTTGCCAGTTCAACGTCTTCTTTTTTAGCGCCTTCTTTGTGGCGCAGGCGTTTGTAGTGGTTGTAGACAGCCACCGCCAAAGTGCGCTTGGCTTTTTCTTGACCAATGACGTAATTGTCTAAATTGGCCTTGATGTCTTGCGGCGTCGGCAGGCCGCTGCGCGCGTCTTTGGCAATGTCGGAAGCTGGCAATTCATCACGAATGATGTCGTTGCACAAATCAATGCATTCGTCGCAAATAAAGACCGAAGGGCCTGCAATTAATTTTTTGACTTCGTGCTGACTCTTACCGCAAAAGGAGCAGTACAAATTCTTCTCTGATATTGAGCCTTTTTTATCGGCCATAAACAACGCCTTGTATGTCTGATCAGCAATGATAGCGAAAGTAAAACGGCGCAGTCCTGAAACAGGGGTGCCGATTCATAAAAAGCCAGATTCAGGGCTCTTTTGGAGACGCTTCAGGGGCGCTTGGAGATCACTTCGTCCACCAAGCCGTATTCTTTGGCCTCATCGGCCGAGAGGTAGTAGTCCCGCTCGGTGTCGCGCTCAATCTTTTCCAACGTTTGGCCGGTGTTGGTGGCCAAAATTTTGTTCAATTGCTCACGCGTTTTGAGGATTTCGCGGGCATGAATCTCAATTTCAGTGGCTTGGCCTTGGGTTCCGCCCAAAGGCTGGTGAATCATGACCTTGGAATTGGGCAGCGAAAAGCGCTTGCCTTTGGCGCCCGCGGCGAGCAAAAAAGCGCCCATGCTGGCGGCCATGCCGGTGCACAAGGTGGAGACATCGGCCTTGATGAAGTTCATGGTGTCAAAAATAGCCATGCCTGCGCTGACCGAGCCGCCGGGAGAGTTGATGTAGAAGGAAATGTCTTTTTCGGGGTTTTCGCTCTCTAAGAACAAAAGCTGCGCCACCACCGAGTTGGCCGTGTAGTCGTTGACGGGGCCGACCAAAAAAATCACGCGCTCTTTGAGCAGGCGTGAATAAATGTCGTAGGCACGCTCACCGCGCCCCGAGGTTTCGATCACCATGGGCACGTTGCCCAGAGCTTGTATGTCCATTAAACTCATATTGACTCCTGTGTCTGTGGCTTGGCTTGAATCATCAGTTTTGGGCCATCAGGTCATCAAAGCTAATGGCTTTTTCAGTCACTTTGACTTTCGACAAAATAAACTCCGCCACATTGCTTTCGATCACCACGGCTTCGACTTCGGCCATGCGCTGGTTGTCACCATAGTACCAACGCACCACGTCTTCAGGGCGCTCGTAGCTCGATGCCAGCTCGTTGATGTGGGCTTTGATTTGCTCGGGGGTGGCGTTCAAAGCATTGGTTTTGACCAACTCGGCCACCACCAAGCCCAAACGCACACGGTTTTCAGCTTGGGGGCGGAAAATTTCGTCTGGAATAGGCGCTTTGTCAGCGTCTTTGATGCCGCGCTGTTTCAGGTCAGCGCGTGCACCTTCCTTCAAGCGTTCGACTTCGTTTTGCACCACAGACTGGGGCAAATCGAGTTCCGCTTTTTCAACCAAAACGTTCATGGCCGCTTGTTTGTTGCGCCCTTGCAAACGGAACTTGACTTCGCGCTCCAAGTTTTTGCGAATGTCAGCGCGCAAACCCTCTACAGAGGCGTCCGCTATGCCTAAAGATTTGGCCAGCGCTTCGTTGACTTCAGGCAAATGGGCCGCCTCAATTTTTTTCACAGTCACCATGAAGTCGGCTGTTTTGCCAGCGACATCTTGGCCATGGTAGTCAGCGGGAAAGGCCAATGGAAAAGTCTTGCTTTCGCCATTTTTCATGCCGCTGACTGCTTCTTCAAATTCTTTGAGCATCTGCCCTTCACCGACCAGGAACTGGAAGTCTTCGGCTTTTCCGCCAGAGAAAACTTCACCGTCCACCTTGCCTTCAAAGTCCACGGTGACTCGGTCACCTTCAATGGCAGCAGCATCAGCGGGGCGCTGCGCAAAAGTGCGACGCTGCTTGCGCAAAATGTCGATGGTTTTGTCGATGGCGGCATCGCTGACCTCGGCGCTGAGCTTTTCAACTTCAGCACCACTCAGATCACCCAAAACAACTTGGGGGTACACCTCAAAGATGGCATCAAAAGTCAACTCGCCTGCAGGTGCACCTTCTTTTTCAGAGATGCGGGGTTGCCCTGCCACGCGCACTTGCGCTTCGTTGGCGGCCATCGCAAAGGCTTCACCCACTTTGTCATTCATGACTTCGTATTGAACCGAATAACCGTAGCGCTGAGACACTACGTTCATGGGCACTTTGCCTGGACGAAAGCCGTCCATTTTGACGGTGCGGGCCAATTTTTTCAGGCGCACATCAACTTCAGATTGGATCGCAGTCACAGGCAGTGACAAAGTGATTTTGCGTTCTAATTTTTCTAGGGTTTCAACAGTAACTGCCATGGTTTTCTCTGGTTAGTGAGTGGTGCGCGGGGGGGGACTCGAACCCCCACAGTGTTGCCACCGTCAGGACCTAAACCTGGTGCGTCTACCAATTTCGCCACCCGCGCGGGTTCAAATCAATTTGGTTTAAATCGGTCAACCTTACATTTTAACCCTTTACGCCCAGGCCACTGGCGCACAGCTGAGAAGACCATTCGGGTGCCGTTTCAGCCCTCTTGAGCAAGCTAACGGGGGTCAATCAGGCCTTTTCACCCTGAACCAAGCCGCGTACATGGCTGGCAAGGCCAGCAAGGTCAAGGCCGTGGCCACAATCAGCCCGCCCATGATGGCTACTGCCATGGGGCCCCAAAAAACGCTGCGAGACAAAGGGATCATGGCCAAAACAGCCGCCGCCGCCGTCAAAACGATGGGTCTTAAGCGCCTGACGGCTGACTCCACAATGGCCTCCCAAGCGGGCACACCGGCGGCGCGGTCTTTCTCGATTTGGTCGATCAAGATCACCGAGTTGCGCTGGATCATGCCCATCAAGGCGATCACGCCCAACAAAGCGACAAAGCCAAAGGGCCGGTCTAAAACCAACAAGGCGCCGGCCACACCGGCCATGCCCAAGGGGCCAGTTAAAAACACCAAGACCGCCCTGCTGAAGCTTTGCAATTGCAGCATGAGCAAGGTGAAAGTGACAAACAGCATCAAAGGCAGGCCGGCCGCAATGGATGCCGAGCCTTTGGCACTTTCTTCAACAGCGCCAGCCACATCAATGCGGTAATCGATCAAGCCTTGTGCATGCCAAATGCTTTCTAATTTTTTCAGCTCCGGCAACAACTGCGCCGTCACGGTAGCCCCTTGCATGCCTTCGACCAAATCGGCTTGAACCGTGATGGCGTAGGTTCTGCCTTCGCGCCACATGACGCCCGGCTCCCATTGAAATACGGGTTTGGCAATTTGAAACAGTGGAATGGACTTGCCACTGCTCGTGGGCACATAAGCGCCAGCCAAATCAGAGATGGTATCGCGCTCGGACTGGGGTTGCCGCAGGACGATGTCAATGAGTTTGTCGCCCTCTCTGTATTGGCCCACTGTGGCACCCGAGGCCATGATGCGAGCGGCTTGTGCGATCGACTGACTGCTCACCCCCAATGCTCGGGCCTTGGCTTGATCTACTTCTAAACGAATGACTTTGACCGACTCGTTCCAGTTGTCGTTCACGCCGCGTGTGTGCTGGTTTTGCCGCATGGCCGCTTTGACTTCATCGGCTTTCAAGCGAAGCGCTATGGGGTCTGATCCGACCACGCGAAATTGCACCGGGTAGGCCACAGGTGGGCCATTGGGCAACAATTTGACACGGCCGCGCACTTCAGGGAATTCTTTGGCCAACAAAGCTGGCAGTTCAACGCGCAAGCTTTCGCGTGTTTTCAAATCTTGCGGCACCACAATCAATTGCGACACATTCGATTGCGGGAAAACCGCGTCCAAAGGCAAGTAAAACCGGGGCACACCGGAGCCGATCCACGTGCTCACGCTGCTCACACCTGGTTCAGCTTGCAAGCGCTTTTCAAGCCGTGTGGCAACAGCTTGGCTGGCAGCAAAACTGGCGCCTTCAGGCAACCAAATGTCAACCACAATTTCAGGCCTGCTGGAATCTGGAAAAAACTGTTGCTGAACTTTGCCCATGCCCGCCATGCCCAAGGCAAACAAGGCCAGTGTGATGGCAATGGTTTTCCAGCGATTGCCCACACACCAGTTGACTGCGGCTCGAAATGCGTTGTAGAACGGCGTGTCGAACATTTCATGCAACTGCGCTTCATCAGAAGCCTGTACATGTGGTGGCGTCTTGAGCAACAGGGTGCCCAAATAAGGCACAAAGTAAACCGATGCCACCCAGCTGATGAGCAAGGCGATGACGGTGACAGCAAAAATCGCGAAGGTGTACTCGCCCGTAACCGACTTGGCCAATCCGATGGGCAGAAAGCCTGCGGCAGTGATCAAGGTGCCTGTCAGCATGGGCATGGCGGTGAGCTCATAGGCAAATGTGGCAGCGCGAACTTTGTCGTAGCCTTCTTCCATTTTTCGAACCATCATTTCAACGGCAATGATGGCGTCGTCGACCAACAAACCCAACGCGATGATGAGTGAGCCCAATGAAATTTTGTGCAGGCCAATGCCGAAATAATCCATGGCCAAGAAAGTCACGGCCAAGACCAAGGGAATGGTGATGCCCACCACCAAGCCGGGGCGAATGTCCAAGGTCCAGCGGCGCCACAAGGGGTTTTGTCCTGGGCGCTTGTGCAAACCCAAGGCCAAGAAACTCACCGCCAGCACAATGCCCACCGCTTCGACCAAGGTTCGCAAGAATTCATTGACCGAACGCGAAACCGCTTTGGGCTGATCTTGCAGATGCACCAGTTGCACACCTGCAGGCAAAGAGCGCTCGATCAAAGCCGTGCTGGTCTCTAGCGCCTTGCCCAGTTCAATGATGTCGCCGCCTTTGGCCATCGAGACGCCAAGACCGATGACTTGCTGCCCGTTGTGATGCACTTTGACTTGGGGCGGATCGATATAGCCTTGCTGGATGCTGCCCAAATCACCTAAGCGCACTTGTTGGCCTGAAGCGCCGCGGATTGGCATTTGTCGCAACGCGTCCAAGCTGCCAAACTGACCATTGACGCGCAGTTGCACGGCGTCTTGCGGCAGGTTCAAAGTGCCAGCCGACTCGATCGCATTTTGTTGCCCCAATTGGGCCAGCACCGCACTCATGTCCAAGCCCATGGAGGCCAATTTCTTTTGTGAAATTTCGATGTAGATTTTCTCGTCTTGCACACCAAAGAGTTCGACTTTAGCCACGTCAGGCACGCGCAATAATTTTTGCCGCACGTCGTCGGCAAATTTTTTCACCTCTGCGGGGCTAAAGCCTTGAGCTTGCAAAGCGTAAATAACGCCATAGACATCGCCAAAATCATCGATGAAAAAAGGCCCTACCACGCCGGGCGGCAAACTCGCACGCATGTCGCCAATTTTCTTGCGCACGGTGTACCAAACATTGGCCACTTCTGCGGCTTTGGAGGAATCTTTGACCTGAAAAATAATCTGCGTTTCACCAGGCTTGGAGTAACTGCGAATTTTGTCCGCATAGGGCACTTCTTGCAAAGTGCGCTCTAACTTGTCTGTCACTTGCTCGGCCATTTGCTGGGCTGTTGCCCCTGGCCAATAGGCTCTGACGACCATCACGCGAAAGGTAAAAGGGGGGTCTTCGTCTTGGCCTAAATTGAAAAATGCTGACACGCCCAAGAGCAGCAAAACCACCATCAAATAGCGGGTCAGCGCAGGGTGATCTAGCGCCCATTTGGACAGGTTAAAACCTGATTTCGGTTCGATGCGCATGGCCGCTTACTTCGAAACAGTGGGTGATGCGGCGGGTGTGTTTGTCAATGCGTTGCTGGGCGCATTGAACACCGTGACCTTTTGACCCGGCGAGAGCACATGCACACCAGCCACCACCACTTGCTGGCCCGGTTTCAAACCTGAGGCGATGACCACGTCGTTGCCTTGCGCCGTGGCGACTTCAACCACCTGCAGCGCAACCGTCATGGTCTGGCTGTCTAGCACCCACACCGCGGTGTTGGCGCCTTCTTGACGCAAAGCGCTGGTGGGCACTTTGATGACTTCAGGCTGGCTGCCTTGCAAACTGCTGGCTTGAACGTTCAAGGTCACGCCCAAGGGCAAGGTCTGGGCTTTTTCCAAAGCCAACTTGACAGCGAAAGTGCGTGTCACGGGGTCGGCACTGGCGGCAATTTCACGCACGCGGCCGCTGTACACAGGGCCTGCTTGACTGCTGGTGGCCGTCATGGCTTGGCCCAGATGCAAACGGCCCACCAACTGCTCGGGCACGGCAAAAACAGCGTCACGGGGGCCTTCGTGGGCCAAACGCAGCACGGTTTGACCTGCAGCCAACACTTGGCCGGGCTCGGCCTCGACCGCCGTGACGATGCCTGCAGCGCTGGCCATCAAACGCGCATAACTGGCTTGATTGCTTTGTGCTTGCGCCTGCGCTTTGGCTTGGTCTAAGCTGGCTTGAGCACCTTTCAAAGTGGCGGCTCGGCGCTCTAAATCTGCCGAGCTGATGAAATTTTGTGCGAGCAAAGCTTCGTACCTTTTGAAATCGGCTGCGGCCAAATCGCGCTGGGTTTGTGCGCCTATGGCTTGCGCTTGGGCCGCTTGCGCTGCCAACTCGTAATCTTGAACGTCAACTTGCGCCAGGACATCACCGGCTTTGACGCGTTGGCCCACTTCGGCTTGCCTTTGCAAAAGTTTGCCTGCAACCCGAAAGCTCAAGCGGGTTTCCACGCGCGCTTTGACTTCTGCGGCGTAATCGCCTTGAACATTCAGTGCTGTATAACCTACGCTGATGATTTTGACGGCACGCACTGGCTCGGCTGCATTTTCTTTTTTGGAACACCCAGCAAGGGCGACAATGAGAGCAGCGCCAATCAAAACCCAGGCGAAAATGTCTTTCGTAGGGCGCAGCTGTGGGCTGCTGATTTGGACGTGGCTTGTGGCCTGGCTGATGCAGGGGTGCGGTGCGATGTACATGGGGGAGAACCGATAATTAATGACTGACTGGTTAGTAATCTAGGGTAATCCATGATTTCTGTCAAGTCAAAATACTCAAAATCATGATCAACTGTTCGAAAAAGAGACCGTGAGCGCGACCTCCCCTGCCCTTGGCGCTTTGGCAGTGCCCCCCCATGCGGAAAACTTTCCAGTGGCGTCTTGGTTGTGCCCGGCCCATTTGCGCCCCAGCATTGCCGCGATTTACGCCTTTGCGCGAACGGCCGACGACTTGGCCGACGAGGGCGATAGCAGCGCAGAGACTCGCCTAACCCAGTTGGCCTGTTACCGCGATGAGTTGATGCAAGCGCCAAGTGCCAAAGGTCAATGGCCAGAAATTTTTGAGCCCTTGCAGCAAGTTATCACTCAAAAGCACTTGCCTTTGAACTTGCTGCAAGACTTGCTCAGCGCATTTGAACAAGATGTCTGTGCCACGCGTGATGGGCTGCACCCCAACTCGATGACAACGCTGCTGGACTATTGCCAACGTTCGGCCAACCCGGTTGGGCGCTTGTTACTGCATCTGTACGGCTTGCATGACGCACTGGCCTTGCAGCGCAGCGACGCCATTTGCAGCGCCCTGCAGCTGATCAATTTCTGGCAAGATCTGAGCGAAGACATTCCCAGAGGTCGTTTTTACTTGCCTGAAGACTTGGTCAAACTCAACCCAATGGAAGATGTGATGAAGCACCTGACGCGCCATGCGCTCGAGTTGATGCAACAAGGTGCGCCCTTGGTGCATCAAGTGCCCGGGCGCGCGGGGTGGGAGCTGCGATTGGTGGTGCAAGGGGGTTTGCGAATTTTGGAAAAAGTCCAAGCACTGGGGCCGCAGGCGCTGCATTGCCGCCCTCGCCTGCGTGCCTGGGATGCACCGTTCATGCTGTGGCGCGCTGCGTGGATGTGACAATCAGCCCCATGACACCGCAAGCCTATGTTCAACAAAAAGCCGCCAGTTCAGGCAGCAGCTTTTATTACGCTTTTTTATTTTTGCCAGCGCCTCGGCGCGCAGCCATTACCGCCTTTTATGCGTTTTGCCGTGAAGTTGACGATGTGGTCGATGAGATCTCAGACCCCAGCGTGGCTCAAAGCACATTGGCTTGGTGGCAAACTGAAGTGGTCCAGGCCTTTGCGGGCAAGCCCACTCACCCCGTGATGCAGGCGTTGATGCCGCACACTCAGGTCTATGGCATTGAGGACAAGCACCTGCTGTCAGTGATTGAGGGCTGCCAAATGGACTTGAATCAAACCCGCTACCTCGACTACGCAGGCCTGCAGCGTTATTGCCATTTGGTGGCAGGCGTGGTGGGCGAAGTGGCCGCCAAGATATTTGGTCAAACAGACCCTCGCACCACCACTTATGCACACACACTGGGCTTGGCATTTCAGTTGACCAACATCTTGCGGGATGTAGGAGAAGACGCCTTGCGTGGACGAATTTATTTGCCCATGGACGAGTTGCAACGCTTTGATGTGAAGGTGCAAGATGTGCTCAAGGGGCAGTACTCAGATCGTTTTACGGCCTTGATGCGCTTTCAAGCTCAGCGTGCGCATGCGCTGTATGAGCAAGCTTTTTCCATGTTGCCAAGCAGCGACCGACGCGCTCAGAAACCGGGCTTGATGATGGCCAGCATTTACCGCACATTGCTCCAAGAAATCGAGGCTGATAGCTATCAAGTTTTGCACCAGCGTATATCTCTGACGCCTCTGCGAAAACTGTGGCTGGCATGGAAAGTACAGGCCTTGGGTCGACTTTGAACGCCAATCAAACGACTGCCCCCAAGCGCTCAGTGGCCGTGATTGGTGCGGGCTGGGCAGGGTTGGCCGCTGCGGTCAGGGCCACTCAAAATGGCGACCAAGTCACACTGTTTGAAGCCACGCAGCAAGTCGGTGGGCGAGCACGCTGCGTGAATTTAAAGCCGCTTGACAGCGGCGTTGCTGGAGCGCGGTCTGAGGCCACTTTGCGGCTAGACAACGGCCAGCACATTTTGATTGGCGCTTACCACCGCACCCTTGACTTGATGCGCACCGTGGGTGTGAACCCGCAAACACTTTTGATGCGTCTGCCTTTGACGCTGCGCTACCCGGATCAATCTGGCTTTGCGATCCCGCGCCTGCCTTTCCCCTTGAACCTGGCAGTGGGCATCTTAGCTGCGCGAGGCTGGAGCGCAGCTGATAAATGGGGCTTGTTGCAAACCGCATGGCAATGGCAGCGAAGTCATTTTTCTTGCGCAGCGCAGTCCACCGTGGCCGACATTTGCAAATCTTTGAGCCCTCCCGTTTGGCGTGATTTGATCGAGCCTCTTTGTGTGGCAGCCCTGAACACGCCAGCTGAACAAGCCAGTGCGGCCGTATTTTTGCGCGTACTCAAAGATGCGCTGTGGGGCCCCTCGGGAAGTTCGGATTTGTTGCTACCTCAAGTTGATTTGGGCCGCTTAATGCCTGAGGCGGCGCGTGCGTGGCTAGAACAAAATGGGGCTTTGCTGGTGATGGGCCACCGCGTTGAAGCCTTGAGCCCTGTGCACCAAGCGAGCGGGACTGCCTTGGTTTCTACTTGCGCGGGATCAGAAAACATTAACGGATGGCACATCAACGGCGAATTTTTTGACCATGTGGTGATCGCTACGCCCGCTTTGGATGCGGCAAATTTGGTGCACGAGCACGCGCCTGCTTGGGCTGCACAAGCCCGCAATTTAAAGTACCAAGCCATTGCCACAGTGTATGTGCAAGCCGCACTGGGCACGCGACTTTCGCAGCCCATGCTGGCCTTGCGCACACACACGCATGCGCCCGCGCAATTTGTTTTCGACCGCGGCCAAATTTGCATTGGCCCACACACAGGCACTGGCGCAACCAATGCGGCAACGCCCGGCTTGCTGGCCTTCGTCGCCAGCGCGCCGCAAGTCGACCGCATGAGCGTGCAATCACAAGTCTTGGAACAAGCCCGCGAACAATTGAATTTGAACGGTTTGCATGTCTTGCAAACCGTGATGGAAAAGCGCGCCACCTTGGCTTGCACCCCCGGATTGATCAGGCCCTTGGGGCAGGTTACGACAAGATTGACAGCCTGCGGAGACTACATTGCAGGGCCCTACCCTTCCACCTTAGAAGGGGCGGTGCGCTCAGGCTTTGCGAGCCTGTAAATACGCGGGGCGACTCAAGCATTGTTCCAACCACACGTGCACCGCAGGAAACTGCGATAGCAAGCCTGGCGCAGGCCGAGCCCAAGTCACCACACTGGCCACGCACAAGTCAGCAACGGTAAAACGCTCAGCTGCCAAAAATGGCTGGCCTTTGGCCACTTGCTTTTCCAAATGCGCTTCCAAAACTTTCAAAGGCACCATCAGTCGCTTTTCTGCAGCCTCAGCCAAATCAGGCTTGCGCTGGTCAGCTGGCATGGCCATGCGGTGCATCAAAACTATCAAGGCGTCTTTCTCTAACTCAGTGACGGTCCAAAAACTCCAGCGCAAAGCATCGGCCTCTTCGTGCGCTGAGGCGGGCGTCAAGCTGTGGCCATCGGCCCGGCCATGCAGACGCACCAAATACAAAACGCAAGCCATGCTTTCCCAAACCACCACGGTGCCTTCGTCACGCACATCTTCCAGCACAGGAATGTGCCCGTTGGGGTTGATCGCCAGAAATTCAGGTGTGCGCGTTCCCCCATCTTTGAAACTTTTGGCATGGTGCTCAAACACCAAGCCCAACTCGGCGGCGGCCCATAAAGGACGAATGGCGCGTGAAGCGGCTATGCCGTGAATTTTCAATGTCATGAAGGGCTCTCTTTGTTAGAAATTGGGGGGCATTGAATTTTAAGTTTAAAAAGCTTGCGGCGGCCATAAGTCGCACAGGGCTTGGAGATCTTGCACCGTCAAAGGAGGTGCGTGGTCAGGCAATGACCAGGCCTTGCTCTCTCGGTTGACCCAGGCCACCTGCATGCCCGCATTCAATGCAGCTGCGACGTCCAGATGCGCATCGTCGCCTATGTGTAAAACTTCATGAGGTGCCACACCCGCGGCTTTGGCACCCGCGTGAAACATGCGCGCATCGGGCTTTCCCACCCCCAAGGAAATGGGGTTGAAGGCTGCAGTGAAATAATGGTCAATGCCCACCATTTTCAAGTCTGCATTGCCGTTGGACAAAGCCACAATCGGGTAGCGCGCATGCCAAAACTTCAAGGCCGGCAAGGCATCGGCAAAAAAATCAACGCGCTGGCGAGCAGCAAAAAACACCTCAAACGCAGACTCAGCCAAATGGGGGTTTTCATCTGCCCTTTGCAGCAGCACTCGGATGGCTTCACGCCTGAGTGCCGAGAGGTCTTGGCCTAAATCAGGCCGAAGCGCGGGCATTTCTTCTCTGATTTTTCTCTGATAGCCTGGAATAGCGCACAGCGGCACTGTCTTTGGCGCGTTCACCGCCAGCCATTGGGCCAGGGCCTCCTCAGCACGACCAATGGTGGGCCAAACGGGCCACAATGTATCGTCTAAATCCAGGGTGATGGCTTTGATTTTTGTAAAGTCGAGCATGGTAGTGGAGAATAACGCATGCCCTTTAAAACCGAACCCCCCTTCCAACACGGCCAAATCGCCTCCACTGCCGTTATTTACTGCAACCTTGGAACGCCTGATGCGCCCACTGCTTCGGCCTTGCGTCGCTACTTAGCTCAATTTTTGAGCGACTCGCGCGTGGTTGAAATTCCCAAAGTCTTGTGGTGGCTGATCTTGCACGGAATCATTCTGCGGTTGCGCCCAGCCAAATCGGCAGCCAAGTACGCGGCCATCTGGACTGAAAAAGGCTCACCCTTGCGGGTTTGGACCGAGCGTCAATCTCAGCTCTTGCAAACCCAGCTGCATGCACGCGGCCATGCTGTTACTGTGCGCTATGCCATGACCTATGGCCAGCCCAGTATTGCAGCGCAACTCGATGCATTGCGAGCAGAAGGTGTCAACCGCATATTGATGCTTCCAGCCTACCCCCAGTACAGCGGCACCACAACGGCCAGCGTTTTTGACAATGTTTACCGCTGGGGCTTGACAACTCGCCATCTGCCAGAGTTTCGCTTTGTCAACCACTACCACGACGCGCTTGGCTACATTGATGCTTTGGCCAGCAAAATAAAAATGCATTGGCAAACGCATGCGCGCGCGCAACAACTTGTCATGAGTTTTCATGGTGTGCCTGAGCGAACTTTGCATTTGGGCGATCCTTATCACTGCGAGTGTCTTAAAACGGCACGCCTTCTGGCGCAAGCTTTAGGGCTTTCAAAGGAAGAATACAAAGTGACTTTTCAATCACGCTTTGGCAAAGCCAAATGGCTAGAGCCCTACACCGAGCCCACCTTGGTCGCCTTGGCGCAAGCTGGCACCCACAGCGTGGATGTGGTGTGCCCTGGCTTTACCGGCGACTGCCTGGAAACTTTGGAAGAGATCGGCATGGAAGGGCGTGCTGCGTTCATGCAAGCTGGCGGGACAACATTCAACTACATTGATTGCTTGAACGACCACCCTGCTTGGATTGATGCCATGGCCGATTTGTGCGAGCAACACTTGCAGGGCTGGCCCACGCTGGTCAAGCAGGATGCCAAGGAGGGCGAAGCTTCAAGATCTCGCGCTTTGGCCATGGGCGCAAAAAACTGAAGTTTATAAAGCGCCTATGCCCAGCAAGTCTTGACGCACTTGTGCTGAATTGTCAAAGCGTATGCCCGTCCAGCCGTGAGCTTGCGCGGCATCGATGTTGTACTGAACATCGTCAATGAACAAGGTGCCGGGCCCTGAGACCCCAAAGCGCTGATTGGCGTTTTTAAAAATCTCAGCGCTTGGTTTCATTTGATTCACATGCGCAGAGAAAATCCCATCGTCAAATTGACTGAAAAAATCATTTCTGCTGATCAAATGCGCCGCATACCCTGCTGGCATATTCGACAAATAAAACAATCGATGGCCTTGTTTTTTCAATGCATGAATGATCTCTACAGTGCCCTCTTGCGCCACCAAATGGTTCGGTATGCTGGTGATCAGCAGTGTGATTTCCACCTCTTGCAAACCAGTTCGCTTGGCAATGCGCTTTGCCAACGCTTGGGGTGTGATTTGGCCTAAATCGAACTGAGCCCAATCACTTTGGGGGTCAAAACTTTCAAAAATTTGTGCAGTCCACTTTTGTGCCGCAGCTGCATCGGGGGCATGCTGAGGAAAAAGTTGCTGCATCAAGGCTTGGGGCCGCCACTGAAACACCACCCCACCCAAATCAAAAACAACATCCATGTTGAAGTCTCTTGTCAAAAATTAAGAACTGGCAACCACTGAGACACCGCGCCCGGTCAAAGACAAACCCAATGTTGCCCCCAAAGGCCAAGCGTTGGCAATGTCCGATGTGACCACAAAAATCAGGCCCAAAGGCGTCTGCAGTGTCAGCTCTAAAGTGCTCCCCAAGTAGGCTTGCTTGACCAGCACAGCCTCCAGAGTTGCCCCCTGTGCGGGCCCGACTGTCCAGGCTTCTGGCCGAATAGCTGCTTTGACATGTCCGGGTTGAACTGCCTGACGTGCTTGAAATTTCAATGGCCCGATTTGCACTTGACCACCGGCCAAGGCCTGCCCCTCCAGCAGCATGGCTTCACCCATGAAACCGGCAACAAACTCAGACACCGGGCGTTCGTACAAATCCTCAGGGCTTCCGGATTGCGCGATGGTGCCGGCATCCATGACGATGATTTGATCGCTCACGGCCAAGGCTTCGCTTTGGTCATGCGTGACGTAGGCCACGGTCAAACCCAAACGCTGCTGCAGGGTTCGAATTTCGTCTCGCATAGAGCGGCGCAAGCGCGCATCCAAATTAGACAAGGGTTCATCAAACAACAGCACGGAAGGCTCCAGCACCAAAGCGCGCGCCACAGCCACGCGCTGCTGCTGCCCGCCCGACAACTCGCTTGGCAAACGCAAATCAAAGCCCTGCAAACCAACGCTCTCTAAAGCGGCTTGGGCACGCTCTGCGGCTTGTTTGGGTGCCGTGCCGCTGACCGACAAGCCATAACGCACGTTGTCGATCACGTTCATGTGCGGAAACAGTGCGTAGCTTTGAAACACCATGCTGACATTGCGCTCTGCAGGACCTAGATGCGTGACGTCTTTGCCGTCGATCAAAATTTGCCCGCCGCTGGCGGTTTCAAGACCCGCAATCATGCGCAAGGTGGTGGTCTTGCCGCACCCAGAGGGGCCGAGCAAGGTTGTCAAACTGCCTTTGGCAACAACGAAGTCAATGCCCTTGACCACGAGGGGGGCACTGGCAGGGCCGTAACGCTTGCTGACCTGCCGAAATTCAATGCCGTTGACAGTCGATGGCACCATCGCGTGTGCATGTGTTTGTGAATGTGGATGTGAATCTATGGTCATGCTTCAGGCTTTCATTTCTCGTCGACCCAACTCACGCCGGCCCACCCATCGCTGGATCAGTGATGTGGCGCTGGCCATCAAGAGCATCAAGACCGTGCAATACGCCAGCGCAACGCCGTAGTCCCCATTGCCCACCCGGCCAATGATGTAAGTGGTGGCCAATTCGTATTTGGCGGTGACCAAAAAAATCACCGCAGAAACAGTGGTCATGGAGCGCACAAAACTGTACACCAAGGCTGCCACCAAGGCCGGCTTGAGCAGCGGCAAGACCACGCGGCGCAGCGTGGTCAATGTGCTGGCGCGCAGCATGACCGAGGCCTCGTCCAATGAGCGATCGATCTGCTTGAAAGCGGCTGTGCCAGCGCGCACACCGACTGGTAAATTGCGAAACACAAAGCAAAGAACAATGACCAAACCGGTGCCAGTCAATTCAACCGGGGGCACGTTGAAAGCCAAGATGTAACTCACGCCCAGCACGGTACCTGGAATGGCAAAGGTCAACAAGGCGGCAAACTCAAAGGCATTTTTGCCGCGAAATTCGGTGCGCGCCAACAGCCAGGCAATGAGCAACCCCAAGGCCGCACACACCGGCGCCGCCATGGCCGAGAGCGTCAAGGTGTTGAACAAAGAATTCCATGCTGTGCCGGCCCACACCCAACCGAATTGCCCCCACTGCACATCGAATGCTGTTTTGAAATGATTCAAAGTGAAAGTGTAGTCACGGCCCCAAGTTTGCACAAAGCCACCCGCAAATGCAAACAGATAAACCACCAAGGTGAAGGCCAACCAAGGCCCTGCAATGCTTCGACAAAACAGGAGCACAGTGGGTGGCAAATGCATGGGCACGCCCGCATCGCCTTTGCCCGAGACAGTGGTGAACTGCGCGCCACTCAATACTTGTCTTTGAAGCACAAACACCGCCAAAGCAAATGCTGTGAGCACCAACGCCAGTGCGGCGGCCATGCCTGGGTCAATGGCAGCGCCCACAATGGCAAAGAAAATTTCGGTCGACAAGACTGCAAATTGACCGCCCAAAATAATCGGGTTGCCAAAATCGGCCATGCTTTCGATGAAGCCCACCAAGAAAGCATTGGCCAAGCCTGGCTTGAGCAGTGGCAGCGTGATGGTCCAGAAAGTTTGCATGCGCGTGGCGCGCAAGGTTTGTGAAGCCTCCTCTAAGGAAGGACTGACGCCTTGCACCACGCCGCGCATGATCATGAAAGCAATGGGTGTGAAGGCAAACATTTGCGCCAACCAAATGCCAAACACGCCATAAAACCAGCGTGTGGGAGGAATGCCAAAAGCCCATTCAAGCGCCTGGTTGACCACGCCAGAGCGGCCAAACAACAAAATCAAACCCAGGCCAACCACAAAGGGCGGCGTGATGATGGGCATCAAGGCCAATGCGTTCAATGGTTTGGCCAAGCGTGTGCCGCTGCGCTCGGCCCACAATGCAATCAAGGTGCCCATGAGGGTGGTGCCCACGGCGGTGCTCAAGGCCAGCCTCAAGGTGTTCCAAGCCACGCCGCACTGGCGCTGCGCGTGCAAGCAGCCTAAACCCCAAATGCGGGGCGTGCCAATGCGATCCCACAAAGGGCCTAGGCCCAAGGCGCCCTCTTCGCTGTAAAAGCCAGCGACCAAAGAGCGGCACACCGGATAGACCACGAACAGTGACAGCAAGACCACGCACACCACCACCGCAGCTGAGACAAACACATCGCCTTTGCAGTACCCCCTGCGTGCCAAACCTGCCCCTAGCAGCACCACCAGGGGCAGCAAGACGCCTGCAGCGCCCCAGCCCATGCCGAACTGACCCTGGGGCAAAGCGCCCCAACTGGCTTCCAAAAATTCAAAGGACCAACCTGTTGCGCCAACGGCAAACCCGCTCAAGACCAAGCCGAACAAGCCGATCAGGGCGCCGCAGATCAAGACCCCGCCTTGGCGCTTGGCATGCGCAAGGGCTGGTACCATCAAGCCTGCAGCGCACACGAGCAGGCCGACCCAACCGGTCCAAAGCCAAGGCCGCTGGTGCAAGCTGGCTTGGGTCCAAGCGCTGGCTGTTTCAGGCCCGGCCCAAATGCCCGGCAAGGCAGACCAGAGGCTGCCTTGCTGCAAAAAATACCAAGGCAAGAAGCCAAAACTGAGCAGGCCCACCAAGGCCCACAGTTGCAAGGCTCGCTGCGTGCGCAGCGCTGCGTTCATTTTTATTTAGGCAGGCTGTTGACTTCCCGCTCCCAGCGCTGAATCAAGCGCTTGCGCTCTGCCGTTTGCCCGTATTTGGCATAGTCGTAATTGATGAGCTTGATTTTTTTGAAATCAGGCACACGCGGGTCGACCTTGGTTTCTTTGTGCGATGGCAATTGAAACTGCAAAGTGGCAGCGCCCAAGGCTTGCGCTGATGGGGTCAATGCCCATTCGTAAAACGCTTTGGCAGGAGCCAAATTGCGGGCGCCTTTGACAATCGACATGGAGCCAATTTCTGCACCTGTGCCATCGCTGGGGGTGATCGTCTCAATGGGAAAGCCCTGCGCTTTTTCGCCCGGGCCGTCGTGCACAAAGCTGATGGAGACCGTGGTTTCACCGCGCGCAACCGCCTTGATCGGGCCCGTGCCCGAGCGGGTGTAGGCGCCAATGTTGGTGTGCAATTTCTTGAGGTACTCAAAGGCTTTTTCCTCACCCATCAATTGCACCAAGGTGGCAATCATGGTGTAGGCCGTGCCACTGGAGGCTGGATTGGCCGATTGAATTTCACCTTTGAATTCAGGCTTGAGCAAGTCGTTCCATGTTTTAGGAATGCTTAATTTTTTCTTGGCCAACAGCTCAGTGTTGTACCCAAAGCCTAAAGGGCCTGAATAGATGCCTATGGTTTTGTAGCCCGATTGCTCAGCCTGCTTTTGCGCCCACTCGTGCAGCTTAGGCAAGGTGGGTGACTTGTATTCGAGCGACAAATTTTGTTCAGCCGCTTGCAGGTGCGGGTCGCCCGTGCCGCCAAACCAAACGTCGGTTTTGGGGTTGGCTTTCTCGGCCATCAATTGCGCAATCGCTTCGCCCGAACCCTTGAGCGTCATGTTGACTTTGACGCCTTGACTTTTTTCAAAGGTGGTGGCGATCATGCTGCACCAAGCCGCTTGTGCAGAGCAAATGATATTGACTTCGCTGCTTTGGGCCCAAACTGCAGGGGCTGCCAACAAGGCGCTTGCCGCGGCAATGGCGCTCAAGGTGAGCCTGCGGGTTGAGATGGACAAACTACTCAATGAATTGGGGCGCATGGTCATGCCTATCTGATGGTGGGTTGGGTCTTAGACGAAAACACGCCATTATCGTGCTTGTATTTGTGCCCCCCTGCAAGGGGGCGGGAGCCCTGAGGCCATCAACCCCAAAAATGGGTCAGCCATGCCCAATGCTGCGGCACATTCAATGCAGGCGCATGGCCACAACCGGGCACTTCCACAGTTTGCAAAAGACCTCTGGCACCAGGGCCCCGAAGCTGCATTTGCGAGACGGTTTCTGGCAAGACCAAATCGGAGTCAACCCCTCGCAGCATCAACACCGGCAGATCCAATGCGTCGTAATGCGGCCAATTCGCATAGTCGTTGGGGTGTTCGGTGAATTGCTGAACCATGGCAGGGTCGTAGTGCGGCGTGACGCGGCCATCGGGGAGTCTGCGCAAGGAGCTCTCGGCCAAACGCCGCCACTGGGCATCACTCATCCAGCCAAAGGGCTGGTAGACACGCCTGAAAAATTGTTCTAACTCGCTCACGGTGTCAAACGCCGGCGGTTGCCCTGCGTAGGCCTTGATACGCTCGATGGCAGTCGTTGCCAATTGAGGCGCCATGTCATTTAAAACCAGGCTGCGAATGCGCGGCTTCAAGCTCGGCTCGAGCAAACCTGAGGCGCAGACCATGCCAACCGCCCCGCCCATGGACGTGCCCACCCAATGCAGCGTTTCAAAGCCCACGTGCGCGATCAAGTCTTTGGCCAAGCGCGCATAAAAATGCAAGCAGTACTCCTGTGCAGGCTGCGGGCTCCAGGCCGACAAGCCCCGCCCCAGGGTGTCAGGGCAGACCACGCGGTAGCCTTTGGATGTCAGGTGCATGGCCAGATCATCCATGTCGCGGCAGGTTCTGGCCAAGCCGTGCCAGGCCAGTACATTGCCTTGAAACAAAGTGCCCTGAGCCGGCTGCCAATCGGTGTAGTGCAACTCGCGGCCGGCGCATTGCACATAGTGCGAAGTGAAAGTCATGGAACGTTTGCGGCTTTCTGCGCAGTCGCATTGCGCAAAGCAGCCCAACTGCGCAATCGCCCAACCACACCCGTGGGAAAGTAATACACCGACAACACAAACAACAAACCCAGCCACAAGAGCCACCGGTCGGGCGAGAGCAAGGCCGATACAGCCGGCCAGGCTTGGCTGGCATCACTGGCCAAGCGCAGCAGGTCCTGCAAATAACTTTGCGCCACCAGAAACAACACAGTGCCCACGGCAGCGCCATAAACAGTGCCCATACCGCCGATCACCACGATCAATAAAACATCCATCATGATCTCGAAACTCAACGATGTATCGGGGCCGTTGTAGCGCAGCCAAATGGCCAACATGGCACCGGCCACACAAGCAAACAATGCAGACAAAACGCTTGAGAGTGTGCGGTACACCACCACGCGGTAGCCAATGGCCTCGGCTCGAAATTCGTTTTCACGAATGGCTTGGAGCACCCTGCCAAAAGGCGAATTGACCACGCGCAGCAGCATTAAAAATTGCAGCAATGCGGCCGTAAACAGCAGGTAGTAACACAGCAGCCGTCCGTCTAAAGCAACGCCCCACAATGGCTCTTGGCTGAACTCGGTGCTGGGCGACAAAAGCGCTGGGAGCTTGAAACTGAGCCCATCTTCACCCCCCGTCCACTCGGAGAGTTGCGAGGCCAAAGTTTGAAATGCCGCCGCCACCGCCAAGGTGATCATGGCAAAAAAGATGGCCCGCACACGCAAAGAAAACAAGCCAATTGCGAGTGACAACAGCAAAGTCAAGAGCAAAGAAAGCACGAAGCCCAAGCCCAAGGAGCCCCAGGTCGCACCAGTGTGAACCGATGCAATGGCGATGCCGTAGGCGCCGATACCAAAGAACATGGTGTGCGCAAAACTGACGATGCCGGTGTAGCCGAGCAACAAATCAAAGCTGGCCACCAAAACGATGAAGACCAAAATTTTGGCGGC